>Ga0209589_1008632_pt1 | contig 15808 bp, 4 predicted proteins | sample CowpeawhiteBW_FD_187525 | JGI IMG/M metagenome (GOLD analysis project Ga0209589, IMG submission 187525) | Root nodule microbial communities of legume samples collected from California USA - Cow pea white BW (SPAdes) (version 2) | ecosystem: Host-associated > Plants > Roots > Nodule | place: USA... | reverse complement strand
TGAGTCTAATTTTCTATGTATAAGAATAAGGTGAAAAAATCAATGAAATTCTAGAATTAGATTCTATATATTATATTCTATGTATAGAAGTGGTTGTTTTTCCCAAGATTTGTTGATTAGTAATCCAGTCTTATAAAGTTTTTCAATTTATTAAACATTAAAAATTTTAACATAAGATTTTTTTTTTAAAATAAGCCGTTATGCTAGTCAGAACTTACGAAGGATTTTCAACCTTCATTTTAAAATTAAACAAACTCACACGACCTTCATTTTACAAACCAAATACTAAAGAGACCTAAAGAGATTGAGTCAACTTGGATTGTTATCTTTATGGTAAACTCATTTGAAGTAAAATTCTAAGAGATAACGTGATTTTGGCCTACAAAACCTTAAATTTATTTATTTAATTAAACATGTAATAAATAAATCAAACCCAAATAGTTTTCAAAATAACTAAAACCATTTATATATTCCTAATAAAATCCAGTATAATTAGTGCCATGATAATATGTGGCTCTCCCGTTGTACGATCTTCTGTTGTTGTGTGTAGCACTCACGTACAATCAAATTACACTGTCGTGTCACCTTCTATAATCAAAGATTTGCCATACAAAACAGAGTAACTTACCTCTGCTACAAATTTCTTAAACCAAAGTTTCATGTCCAAGAGTTTTCAGACTCATTACAAAAAATTAAATTTAAATAAATAGTTTTTTATTACAAAACATTTCACATAATATAATTTTTTACAAGAGAGATTACCTCTATAAAGTTTGACATTTCTCAATATTTTTAAGAAAAGAACCCTACTTTTCTTTTCTTGAACTCTGAAACACTTCTTCCTACCCAAGCTGCATTAACATTTTAAATATTACATATTCACTTGTAATATAACAATTAATCTCTCAAAAAATCACTTAAAAATGACCCTTTCTTAAAACCCAGTTAAATTAAAATGGCAAGAATATGCTTTTCTTGAGTTTATCTCGTTTTTCTTTTTGCTGTGTCTCCGAGTTCAATGGCTCTTCAACTTCCAACACTTTCTGGTTGTGCCATGCGCTTCAACTCAAGCTTGTGCTCGATGCCTCGTCGAAAATTTAGCACCTTTGCCACTCTGTCACAACCGCGAAGCGACACAACCAACTGGGTTGAAGCAACTTCCAGTTTCTTCGACCAAGACAAACGACCCATCATGTTGTTTGATGGTAATTAACCCTCTTGCATCTTTTTCTTCGTGCTACCTTTAACAAGCAAGTGATTATTTTCTTCAATGCTAATGTTGGGTGAAATCAAAATTCTTTCTTGTGATACAGGAGTATGCAACTTGTGCAACGGGGGTGTGAAGTTCGTTCGTGATAACGATCGGAATAAGTATATGATCTATTGTTTCCTTTTTCTTGTGATAATTCCTCCCTTTGATTACTCTCACATTAAAATTTGATCTTCCATATATTGAAGTTGTTTCTTACCTTGGTTAAGACTTCAGAGGGAAAAAGAACTTGATCAGTTATTTCGTTTATTTACGCTTTTTTGATGATTTTTAGGACAATTAGGTATGAAGCTCTTCAGAGTGAAGCAGGTAAAATGTTGCTTAGGAGATCAGGAAGAGCTCCTGATGACATCTCAAGTGTTGTACTGGTTGAAAATGACAGGTACGCGTATTGAAGGTTCATAAACATTTGTACAAATTTCTGTTAAATTTTCCATTATTTTCTCAACTGAATTAATGTAGTTCTGGGGGGAAAAGAAATTCATGATTGTAAATTACAAGAAAGAAGAGTTCACAGTGACACAAATGACTTTCTGGTTGATTCTAGATCCTACATAAAGTCTGAAGCAGTACTGAAGATAATGGAATACATAGACTTGCCATTTCCACAAATAGCAATTCTTCTTCAATTTGTTCCTCTGTAAGTAGTATTTTATTTTTCCCTCTTGCTTTGTGGGTTTTCTGGTGTTCTTTAATTGCTTAAGTGCAACAGGCTTGATGATATATGTAATACATGACTGCAGGTTTATCAGAGATTTTGTTTATGACAATGTTGCAAATAACCGTTACACGATTTTTGGTCGTTCTGAATCATGTGAAATATAGCATCATCCTGGTTCTTTATAGTAACGTGCTAAGTTCAAAAAGTGTGGTTCTTTATTGTTGTAAGACAGATCATGTTGTCTTCAAATCTTTTGAAACTTGTATATGAACTTTACTTATAAATAAATCTTTAACTTGTAAGTGACAGAAGTGTAAAAATGGTGCAGTAAATTTGCTAGTTATGTAACTACCAGAATAGTGTGGCAGTAAGTTTCTGCATTTCTGCTTTAACAAAGAAATAAATTAAATCAAAACCTATTGGATGAGCTATTAGTTCCTCCGAAAAAAAAAATGAAGAACTATATTCATTGTTTTTGGATTCAGTTGTAATGAGATCTACGTACAGCTGATTCTGGAAGTAAAAGACAGAACAATTTTGAATAAGTGATGATGGTAATACACTTGGGAGCACTATTTCACATGGTCAGCATTCAAGAATTTCTTCTATCCATACAAGAAGCCAAGTAGATAAATACATGTATTGTGGATTTTCAAGTACTGGAATTTGGACTTTTCTTCTGAATCTAGCATAAACAATCATGTACCTCGAAAGAAGAAAGAATTTCAAACCAAAATTCTCAGAAGCAGTTGCAAATCATGCAGATGTCTCAAAGCTTTCATTATCTGTTTCTGTAAGACATGTATGCACTGTCGTAAACGCTTCTAAAAGGGAATATTTTCAGTTTGTTCATGCAAACTGAGGAACTGACTCTGCAGTCAGAACCCTTCATCTTGGATAACTCTCTAGGAAGGGAAATCTTTGGTCTGCATTTTCTATGTACAGATTAGCCAGGCCATATGCAAATCTGTCAAATTACACTCATTGAGTCAGAACAAGAAAAGTAAGAACTTTACCTCATTCAATCTTGAATCTTGAACGGAACATAATAACATGCATTGTGAAAGTTTAAAAGCAAGAAAATTTTAACTATTTACCCGAGAAGTAAAATGACCAGTGACACGAACAGGTAGAAATATTGATACCATTTGTACTTTGATTTACGTTTGACATCATATCCTGGAGGTATATATTTGCGATTTACATATCCATATTGAGGGCGCATTAAGAGAACAAAACCGAGGAAATATCCTGACAAAAACCCTCCAACATGAGCTGAATTGTCCACATGAGGTAGAAATCCAACAGCCAAGTTTAGACCAACAATGATCAATAGGCTTGTAAGAGCTGCACACTGAACCAAGCATGGATTAAAATTTGTCCTTTCACATTGTCTTCCAATGAGTTCAAATTCTTTATTGAAATTTTTGGTATTCAACATTAACAATACATCGATGAATTCAAAGTACCTTATTTGCATAGATACTCCAGTTAGTTAGAAGCTCAGAAAGCATGGCACCCAGAAGCCCAAAAAGTGCACCAGATGCACCAACTGATACGGTACTTGACTTGTTCTCTTTCAAATGCAAAATGGAGAGCAAACTTCCGCCAAAACCAGAAAGCGCATATAAGAGTCCAATTCTCACTGCCAAATCCAAGAGATCAGAATTACACTAAAGAAAATCACATTGAATAGGTTCAATTCAATCTGCATAACTTCAGTACTATGCCTTACAAAATCCGAATTCCTTCTCAAGCCTAACCCCTATAAAGAGAAGGCTGAACATATTGGCTAGCAAATGCACGACTCCAGCGTGAAGAAACATGCAGGAAAAGAACCGCCACACTTCTTGTTGGTCCACCACTAGGTCCTCTTCAAGGGCCCCTAACAGCCGCAGCCTGCAGAAAGTTAATGCAAATGAAATGAAAAATCAAACATTGTTTTGTTTCTATTTCTTCAAATATTTCTTCAAATCGACAATGGTAAGAAATAGAACGTAAGATGAAATTGTATCCATTTATATATTATAAATTGGTCTTATCTTTAGTCGACACGAGACTTTCAACATACAAAGTGAAAGAGAAAATCGTTGTTTCATGCAGATTGTTGAATGTTCATCCATGATGATGATGATGAATGCAAAAAAGCTTTTGGAGAGAAAAGAGAAACTTTCTCACGTGCGGATTGCAGGGCCAAGGAGAGGGTTTTCCCTGAAGGGTTGGAAGGAGAATCTGCCGAGATATTCAGAGAAAAGGCAAGACTCGTCGTTCAAGTAGGCAGGGCAATCATTTTCATACATGGTATAGATGAAGATTGCAATGTTGGCCAAGAAAATGAGTGGCACCAACCATGAGAACCACAAACGAGGCTGTGGAATGTAGAAATTAGGCGGTGGAGGTGGGGGATATCGCGCCGCCTCTATGTCGGACAGGTGCGGCGGCTTCTTCCCCATGCGGTTGCGATTGCAGGTTGCAACAACACAGACACCAAAACAAAAACAATCAAATATGTTGTTGTGTTAGCATGCAATTGCAATGTAACAACCAATCTACCCTCCTTTTTTTCCCTTGGCTTGCCTAGTAGTTATATCAGGTAACCATGTTTCCTTCTTATAGAATTCGTTACATTATATCATACCATCCATTACATTATATTATTATATATATACCTTCATCTTTCTTGCTTTTCTTATATTCTCATTTGCATCTCAATATCTATTTCGGTCCAGTCATTAGTTGGTTGCAAAATAAACACAACTCAAATGTAGGACAACATTTGATTGGCGTAATGTCTAATCATACGTATCAGTTGACACGTAGTCATAATATTTTCACACCCTTCAAATCTTATTTATGTTCGAGAAAAATGTGGTTGTCAACGAATATTTGTCACAAAATCATTTGGGATAATACTGTCAAAGTATATATATATATATATATATATATATATATATATATATATATATATATATGATCGAAAGAAAAACACAGATCTTTTACATGATTATTCGTCTCCATGATCAAAAGAAAAAGAAAATCCAACAGACAACAGATAAATTATTGTGAAAAGCTACTTCAGCAAGCACTTCACGGATGGTTTGGTGTGGGTGGCTGTTCCATGTGCATTATGGCAAAAGGAGAAAACTTTCTGCCCTGGAACTGCAGATGTTATGTAAATATGATCAAGCACAATGTTGGAGCATCCCACGTTTTCATCACAGCTCAAGTTGATTGCTTTGTCCGTCAATGATGTTCCAACGATCCCTTTGTAAGTTATGTCACTTACCTTGATTGATGCAGTCTTTGAAGAGAAATAACAGAAGAAAAATGGTGTTGGTCAATTTTAGTTATGATAAACAGTGAATGAAATTGGTGGGTTATCTACACTTGTGGTACCTTGTTTTTGCAATCCGTTCTATGAGGGCAATAAAACTGGTCAATGATAATTGGGTTATTGGCTCGAACAAACGTAATCTTTTCAAACGAGATCCTCCTAGCAAATCCAGCACCACCCTAATGCAAAATACAAGTCCTATTATATTCAACATGATGACACAGACAAACAGAAACCACCCTAAACATCGGTGTATTTTAAAGACACAGATACACAAAAAAAATTGATCAGAGAATTTAGACTCGGAATGAAAATATAATTAACGTTGTTTTCTGTTTGCCAATTACCTGCCATGTCTTGATTCTTACACCAGTTAATGTTTCAGTCAAAGTACAATTCTCCACATGCACGTCCTCGACAATGTCGGTCTCTCCACGTGTTCCCAATGATCCAATGCTACAAAAATTTTAAAAACCTTATAACTAAAAGTAGGAAAGGAACATGATACACAAAACGCATAATTTATAATTGGATTTGTGGGTCAAAGAATTGCACTTCTGTGTATATAAAAAACTGTGCTTTATTAATGTATAGTTTACAAAAGTTAATGTAAAACAGAGTGTTTCATTAATCTAGACTTGTTTTCATTAAGGGATGATATATGATATAATTGACACAGTAATATATTTGTATAAAGAAATACTAACTAACCTGATACCATGGCCTGGACCACATGTTATACCAAATATTGTGATGTTGGAGGATCCAGCACTAATAGCAATGCAATCATCACCTGTAGTTAAATTATGTCATTATGAGAAGTTCAAAGGTTTTACCAAAATTTTTTGGTGCTACGTTACATGCAGATGTAAAGTTAATTACCTGTTGCTATAAAAGAATTAAGTACTTTAATGTGTTTAGAGCCAGAAATATCAATGCCATCGGTATTAGGGCTATTTCCAGGAGCAACTAAATGCAGGAAAGAGAGGGTGCCTTTCTGGCAGCTTGTTAGAGTCATGTGGCTTCTTGCAGGATTAATGCTTGTATAACCTTTCAGTTGAAGGCGATTGCATCTATTGAATGTAACTGCCTATGAATTCACAAAAGATGTGTTATGTAAGAGATCAGAACACTTCTTCCAATCCATCAGATAAAGCTAACGAGTTTATGCATTTTTCTACTTATATATTAGTCATCTTACTCATTTTTAATTAGGACAATGATATTTTGACTACAAAATTTTGACAACTTTTTCTTACAATATGAGGTGACATCTTTTAAGTGGTTTTGAAATATTAAGAATGAGAAAATAAAAAAATGGAAAACCACTTAGAAAATAACACCTAAAATTGTAAGAAAAAATTGTGAAAATTTAGTGATAAAAAATCATTTTCCTTTTAATTAACGTGAAATTTGAAATCATCTTGAATTCTTAACACCTTTTTCAAGTATAAGTAAAGTGATCCTAACTTGAAGGAAATGAAAGTTGTCACACTTTTTCATACTGATAATGCGAGGTAAACCTTTATGCAGAAAACAATAAAAGGTCCAAAACTTAAATTTTGTATAAGCTTCGGCAATATTATCGATTATGTCTGACAAATTGAAACATATCAGACTTATGAATTTTAATTTTTAATTTGTTCATGAGTGTCATCCTTGTCTTAATTTTTAACGAAAAACCATGAAGAAATATTTTACCTCCTTAATTATATTAATTTGTTTTTTCCGAGAACAAAAAAGACAGATTTTACTTTAAGGGTTAAATATGTTTTTGGTCCTTCAAGTTTCAATAAATTTTGGAATTAGTTCATCTTCAAAACTTTTGACCAATTTAGTCCTTCATCTATAAAAATGCGTGAATTTAGTTCTTGTAACCAAATTTTGTTAAGTTGATCAGACGTTTCGAGTGCATTTTACGATAATATTTGAATTGTTTTCACTGTTTGGCACATTTTCGCTTCAATGTTAACTCAAATATTATTATAAATGTGTTTAAAATATCAAATAAACTTAACAAAAATTGGTAAGAAGGACTAAATCTACGTATTTTTAAAGATGAAGAACTAATTTCAAAATTCACTGAAATTTGAAGGATCAAAAACATATTTAACCCCATCTTTCACTCTGTAATGAATAAGTGCTGGGATCATTATTTAGATAATGAGTAGCAAAAAGAAAGTATGAAGAGCTTTTTTTTACTCACTGTTGGTGGACGGCACGTTCTCCCCTGAAACAGAAAATTTGGGCTATATTGTTAAATAATAGAATGAGGAATTAACAAGTCAAAAACAATGGAGAAAGCAAGAACAAAAGAGAAAGAACACTGCAAAATATTTACTTACAGGTTGTGGATTTCCTAAGCAAGGTTGTTGCCACCAGATAGAGCCTCGACCATCAATGGACCCTTTTCCACTGATAATTAAACCATCGATGAAAGAGAAGCCAAGCCATGTATTCGTGTGGAATCCAGAATATTCCGGTTTTGTTTTTGGTGCAACAATGTTCCCTGAAAGCTGAGATCCCACAAACACTTCAACTTTTACCAAGATATATGACTCAATTTAGGATCTTCTGCTTTGTACATTTTCCTTTGGCTTAAACTATGCATACTTATACCGTGTATACAATATTCTACGTACACCGTCAAAACTTCTTTACTGATTAGAAATGAATTTTAAGTCTAACTCAATTTTACAAAATCAATTTGTAAGGTCCACAAAATCAGTTTGTAAGGTGAGGATTGCACCTACTTATATATTATGAATTGGCCTTATCTCTAGTCGACGTGGAATTTCTAACACTACCACAAAGTTGATGACTCATAGATATCTGTCTTTGAGTGCATTTTGCATAAAAGTTGAAATACGCTCAAAATATATATATCTCGACGTAAGAGAAATGTGTTAGAAGTTTCTCAACGACTAAGATAAGACTAATTTACACTATACAAGTAGATGCAAACTCCACTTTACAAGTCGATTTTATAAGATTAAATTAGGTTTAAAATCCATTTCTTAACGTGTTGGATTACTAAGAAAAATTACCTGAATGTAGGTGTAATTTGATTTGCATGGACCAGTGAAGGTAGTAGGCTTCAGCATGAATGTCCGTTTTGCTGGTATGATGAGTTGAGATATGTGTGACTTGCTCTGGCAAACGTCTTTCCATGCCTTCAGAAAGGCCTGTTGAAAGTATATATTGAAGATTGTGTAAAAGGTATATGGCATAGGCTTCAAGAACATAATTTGGAATAGGTTTAAAATGGAAGAAATTATTAAAACAATCTGTGAAAACTAGAATGATGAGAGTTCATGATTATGATTTACCGGAGAATCGTTGGTTTGTCCATCTCCCACTGCTCCATATTTCAAAACATTGAAAGTAGTTGTTGTGCTGCTGAATCCGGGTGCAAGAACACTCAGAATGATCAACACTGTGAACAAAAACTCCTGCATGAAATTAACATTTTCCATGACATAAGACTTTGTTAATGGTGAAAAAACTGTAAGAACTTCATATATACAAACCAAACATCATCAGCAAAGTCACTACAACATAAACAAAGTTAACTAGAATGTGACCACTGTCAGATTCTGACCATGTTATATCCAAATCTGCTTGCTCTTGAAGATTCAGAGACTGATATATGACATGTACGTACCCAATTTCTTCTTCTATATATAAGGAAGAAGTGAACTTTCATTAAGTGGTAGTCCGATACCAGGTGGAACAATAGACCTAACAAATAACAAATTTGGTTAAAATAGATTTCAACACTCCAACATATAACTCTGATACCATATTATAAAATCGACTTATAAAATGAGAATTATACAGGTTATGTACTTTAAATTGGTCTTATAAAAACTTCCAATAAAGTTAAATTGGCTTAATTTTAGTCATAAAGTTATGTTGGGTTTTACTGATATTGCATTAATTGCATTAATTGAGACAAATAATGGCGTTGAAGAAAATTAAACTGCACACAATCTATTTGGAAAACACATGGCTTGTGAAGACTAAGACATTGTTTTCACAGTAAGCACATGAAGCAGATGCATCTTTCTACGCTTTCTTCTGAACGAACGGTATGCTCCTTCATTCACACTCAATAGTAAACTAAGGTAAATACGTCAAAAGATTGCTAACTTTTGGTTGAAAAAAAACCTTCTACTTTGATTTCAAATCACGTTGTTGTTGTAATGTATGGAAATATTCTTCTAAATATTTATTTAAATTAAATATAATCACGGAACAATTTCTTTTACACTATTAAAATATAATTCAAGAATGTTACGTAAAATCTACTGACCTAACATAAAATACTACAAATAATATTAAACATATTTAATTATACTGTCTAGATTATCTTGTTTATGCATTCTAAAGAAAATAAATGTGATGGACTCTTTGAACAAAGATGGAAAACTAAATCAGTCTAGTAAAAGATTAAATAGTTGAAGGAAATGCATTCGTCTGTAAAAGATTTTTAATCTTTGTGAGTACTAATATTGTATTTGCTTTCTTCTAAACGAAGATTAGTCAATGAAATTTTCATGATTTTCTTTTTTGTTATTTATAAAATAATATGAAAGATATAACGTAACAAAGAATGCTCCCCGGGTTGAAGATGCCCAAATCCATGCTCATTTTAGTTTTGGGTGGAACAATTTGCGATTTGACTTCAATCCAATGATTTAATTTGCACATGGTCACCATGAATAGTATATATTAGGTTATTAAGTTCATTTAGTCTCGTCGTGTTTACTTGGATGATTCGTGAAGATGCGTTAATTTGGTAAAAGACATTTCTATTGTATTTTAAAATAAAATTTAAGGACATTAACGGCATGTAATGTGTTAATCTCTGATTTAAAAAAAAAAAACAAATATGATTATCATGATTATCACGTGCATTGTCTTGATTTTAATTTATTTTTGACTTATGTCTCTTTGAATTAATTTAGTGTCTATATATATCTTTTTGACTCAAATTAGTCTTCATAAAAGTATCTTTGATTAATTATTTCTTTAATTAATTCAATTTAATTTAATTTTCAAAAATCAAACATTAATTACCTCTTTAACATATGATATATTAATTGATAAAATTTATTTTACCATTTAATATTAATTGTTGAATTATTAATTATTATTTAATACATCAATTTAAAATTATTAATATCATACTTGTAGTTATAAAATTAAATTTTGTGATTTATTTTTTCTTTAATTAATTAAATTTAATTATATTTTTCAATAGTCAAACATTAATTACCTTGTTAACATATAATATATTAGTTGATAAAATTTAATTCACCATTTAATATTAATTGTTGAATTACTAATTATTATTTAATACATCAATTTAAAATTATTAATATCATACATATTTGTAAATTATTATTTAATACATCAATCTAAAATTATTAATACCATACATATTTGTAGTTATACAAATTAAAATTTGTGATTAATTTATTCTTTAATTAATTAAATTTAATTACATTTTTCAAAAGCCAAACATTAATTACCTTTTCAATATATCATATATTAATTGATAAATTTTGATTCATTATTTAATTAAAAAAATTAATCATAAAATTTATATATATAGTATAACATTTATATAAATAATAGATTAATAGATTTGGTCTCAAATCTAAGAGAAATAATATTGCTCTATTTTGAAAAAAACAATTGGACTAGATTGAATAAATAATACTTATGTATGGACTAAATTGAAACAAATAAACATATTTAGGTACCAAATTGAAATAAAGGCAATAACACTTGACCATTATACTAACACCTGGCATTGTTTACCGTGTGCCACTGACAATGTCACATATCACATCAGGATTTGATACGTGACAAAAATAATAAAAGAAATTAAAAAAGTAAAAAAGAAACAGAAATAAAAAAAACACATATTAACATGTGGGGCACCATTAACGCCCTTAAATATATTTTTTTAAAATGACCTAATTGACACACTCTTTAAAAATTGGAACCTAATTGAAATGTCTTTAACAGCAAGACAAAATTGACACATTATTACCGATGTAAGTATCATCCAACTAATTAAATATATATTAATTACTTTTCTATTATTTTTTTTAAGAAAAAGAAATATACTAAAAAATGTTATATATGCTTTCTTCAAAATAACTTATCCTTTTGATTTAATTATTTCTTATTAAGAAGTAGAAGTAGATTTATTATCATACGAAGATACTCATCTCATACGATACGAAAAACTAGATATTAATTTGATAGCAGTGTAGTGATTTTATAATAAAAATAGACAAAATGGAAATAACATCTAGGAAAATGAAATGAATAGTGAAAATCAATATGTAACAAATGCTTGCCAAGTGTTAGTAAAACCCTAAAGTCTGGCTGCATGAAGAGAGATAACTAACTATTTAATAAATTATTTTCCTTCGATCTCTTCTCTCAATTTTAACACTAAAATAACTATTACAACACAATTTTATTTTATAAAAAACTATAATAATATCAGACATATAGTATAATTAATTAAATTATTAATATAAAATATAATAAAATCAACAAATGTCTTTTTTAATCAAAATACAACATTTTTTTATGAAAATTTATACAAACAATAACTAAAATACACTATACATAATAATCAAATTTATTACATATTCTTAAACAATTATTTTTTTATAATAAAAATCATTGTAAATTTATTCTTCTGGTGTTTTAAATCATATTTTTCTTAAGTTGTTATAAAACCAAAATTATAAAGTAAATCCAAAATTAAACTACGGGGCAGGCCAATCCGACCCACACCTTACCCGCACCTTACGGACCAAAATGCGGGGAGGACCAAAACAGGTTGGGCTGACCCGTTTTGTTATCCCTGATACCAACTCCTTTTTATATATCTCTTCAACCTCTTGTCTAGATTTCTAAGTAACTTATTTTTATTTCAAATAATTTTTTTGTGCTTCTTTTATTTTAAAGCTCCCTTTCAAAATGTTCTCTTGTTATTATACCTTTCTCAAACTCCCTCTTTTTAATAAGAAAATTACAATTTTATTTTCTTAATTATCATTATTCATTTTCATTTTCATTGACGAATAATTATGTTAATTTTGATTTAAATTGTTTTTAATTGACATTCCTACCTTAAAACTGCCAACTTACCATCTTTACTCCTTCTCTAAAAATATCTATATGTTTAATCTATAATTAAGTTTTTAATTGACACAATGATAAAAAATCTTTAACAATAAAGTTAATTAAAAGACATGTCATGTTTCAAAGTACAAATTGTTGCACCTACAACACATGCTAGAGACACGTAACATGGACAACTACCATATCTAAAGCCCCAAAGAAGAATGACATTTAATGTTATATATATAGCATTAAATTCATTGCGATAATCATCTTGGACAAACTATGACTCTAAAAAAGAAGATAGTTGTAGAAAAAAAAAATCTAACAAATTGAGGTGTTAGTAATTTTGGAAATCACTCAATGCTTAAAGAAGTTGAAGAGGAAACAATGTTTCCTTTTAAAAGTCTTAATATTTCTTCAAAAACAAAGCAAGAGAATCGAATTTACATAAGAAGAACAAAACATATTAAAGTTTCATGTATTTTCTTCTTCAGAAAAATCAGTTCTTCTATATATATCCTTTTTCATATTCTCGAGAGTGTTGATTAGACTAAAAGAAAGCTGACGGTAGATCGTGAATCTTAACTTATAATTTTTGTGTTTATTGTTCTTAATGAGTATTATTAAAGTTCCAATATTAATCAATCTGAAAAAGAAAAAAAAATAGAATGTTATTGTAAAAATGAAAATTTGATTTGAGTGTATTCACCACAATTTTATGATTTTTTTTTAGGTGTAAGGAACTTGGGTAATTAGTATTTTCAGAGGACAGATTTTAAAAAATATAGTATCTTGATTAGCTAATCTTGAATCTGATTATTTAAAAGAAAAGTTCAAACGCTCTATTTGTATTGAGAAAAGTTTCATTTGAAAATGGCATTAAAAAACATAATTAAACTCCTGTTGTGTTTTATTCTATTTTGTAGTTTACTTTTTTAGAAGACTTTCTATATACTTACCCACCCTAGTATTTGTCTTTAGTTTAGGCTTGAGAACAATTATTTTTTAGGAAGCAATAATAATATAATATAGATATGGATTGCCACTGTGGAAGAAAAACTCATCCACACCAAATTGCTATAAAAACAGCCTTCAACACATAGAAACATGGAAGACAGAAAAAATCTCATAATCAAGTTGGGGAACAAGCGTTCTAATCAAGTAATGGTTACTTTCTCTAAAACCAAAATCAAGTATTGGTTACCCTAAAATAAGATAAATAATTACAACATATCCTTCTCTTTACCCTTTAGCAGGTAAGCAAGCCATTGCTACAAAAGTCACACATCCATTTTCAGTATACAAAGCTGAAACAAAGTGTCAATTGAACTAAGCTATACAAGAATACATAGCTCAAACAAGAGTCCAAATTTTTACCGGATTTCATAGTGTTGTTTCCTGTTGAACACCAACAACACAACGATGTTTGATACTTTAAAAACCATTTTAATATATTTTAAAATACCAAAATTAATGTCTATGAGTATATTCTATATTCTGAAGGCACAACATAGAAACAACACATGAACTCCTGAAACGTGTCAATTGAAGGCTGCATGGTAACACAGATAGAATCTGTCATCACTACTTTATATCAGCAGGATCATATGCAGTTAACAATTCCACAGTATTTTGCACATTGAGGCACTATGTCAAACATGTGGTGGACAGGTCCCAGAAAATCAAACATCTACCAAAAGAACAAACCATTGATCCATGCAAAAACCAAAAAGTCTATGGAATTTAAATACCAGATGGTAATAACCAGAAAAGTGCAAGTTCATACATGAAACACACTCCAAAAGGGTGAACAGAAAGTCCACTATACTGAACCCAGAAGAACACCAGGGTTCATGGACCTCTAATTATTTCATAGTGATGAAAAAGTAACACTACAGTTCACTATTCTGCTGCAGTAGAAGGCAAATAACCGCGACAGTTGTCAAAGCCATACCAAATACCATTAGGTATGTAAGTATTGTAGTAAAACGTAACAGGTTTGTAGCCATAGCTGTTCACGGTCACTTTCTCTGGAATCCAACCATCGTATCCATTCCTGTATAGATACAGATAGCATGTTTGATACGTACACGGGCCGTGTATCTGAAATGTATCCGTAGAGCACCGCTCGAATGTTCCTGAACGAGGATCATCTAACCTCGGCACATAAACCTGATTCATTCATTGATTAACACTAATCAGCACCAAATTAACCCCCAATTTACTTCATTTCATGTAGTAAGCATTCAAATTTCAAGAGAAATTCATGACAAAGAACGAACCTGATAGCCATAAGCATCACCAAATGCAAGACTAATCTGATCTCTGGTGTAAGAGGGAGAACTGCAACTTGTTTTGATGGTCACCGTGTAGCTACAGGAACTAGCCTGGTTCTGTAAAACGCAGTAAGAAGATCTCAAAAATGCTTCACTTCACAATCGAAATCTAACTACCCTTTCATATTCTCTGTTCTTTCTATGTTCCTTCAGGTCAAACATTGTTTGAACCAAAGTTTACATGTAAAAGTAGATGACTTTGAAGATTTTAGAGTATAGGGTGTTGTTCTATTTTACTTTCTGGAACATTTGTAAAAGTAAAGAAACTTTTTTTACCTGTGACTTGGTTTGGTTGACCTTGAAAGATTCATTCGCTTCAGGTTGAGATTGAGATTGAGATAGAGTGATTAATGGGGTTGCTGCTTGTGAGAAAACAGCGATGATGAGCAGTGTGAGGATGAAAATGAGAGATTTCATGGTACAGTGTTTGAGTTGCAACCTCGTTGTGTTCGAGGGAGAGAACGAGGAACACGCTTAGCCTTGAACAGCTTTTCTTTTATTGTGGCAGATCTCAACTTTTATTCGTGCTTTTTAGCTTCTGTGATTTAATTGGATTTTCTACACTATTTATCTTTTAGATTAATTAGTGATTTAATTTTTCTTAGTCTTTATATATTTTTTTATTTAATTAAGTTTTTATCTTTAAGAAAAAAAACTTAATTTGAAGTTAATATCGTAAGCAAAGTGTTATTATTAGTTTGAAACATAAAACCTTTAAATAAAAAATACTCAAATTTTGATAAGTAAGAGACTTATATTTTGACAATTAACGACAAATTATTAATATTTTGTTAATGAAAAAATTGAATACGGAATCTTTAGTATTCTCTTTCAAACCTCATAAATTAATCTTATAACTCTAAAATATTAATTAGAAATTGAAACACATCTCTCTTACTTTTCCTATCAACTTTATTATTAAACTAGTGTAAACACAGGCGCTATCGCGCCTGTGTGTACACATTTTTTTGAATTATATTAATAATTGATGATGTTGTAATGTTATTAAGTTAATAAATAAAATAAAAGTATATTTATAAAAAATAAAA
>Ga0209589_1008631_pt1 | contig 15811 bp, 13 predicted proteins | sample CowpeawhiteBW_FD_187525 | JGI IMG/M metagenome (GOLD analysis project Ga0209589, IMG submission 187525) | Root nodule microbial communities of legume samples collected from California USA - Cow pea white BW (SPAdes) (version 2) | ecosystem: Host-associated > Plants > Roots > Nodule | place: USA... | reverse complement strand
TATAAAAATAAAATAGTTTTAAAAAAAGTTAATTTTTATATTTTTAAAAAAAAAAAAGAAAAAGTGAACGGTAACTAAAGTTAGTGTAAAAAAGTTTGATATCAAAATACGAGTGTCCAGACATTGACGCCTAATTAATATACACATTAATATTCTATAACCATAAACACACAATATATAAACGATTTTTTAGCAAAGTTTTATAATCTTATGGGTAAAAAAACAAAAAATAAAGGATAATATGGGGAAAAACGAAAATAGTATTCTGTGAGGAAAAGAGTATAGTATGTCTTGATGAACGTTACCTCACTAATTTATGAACTTTATTGCATGCACAGCAAAAAGTAGCGGAAGCAAAGTTACGCGACCTACCCTTATTTACCACCATGAATGAATTTTTTGGTTTGATCGTGTATCTACTTTCTGGTATTAATAATGCTATTACGAAATATGAGATTATGCCAATTCTTGAGACTAAAGCTTTTTTGAAAGCATTGTGAGGAAACCTAAAACTTATCAAAATTTTCATCCACTTTAACCTGCATGCAATTAATAAGGAGGCGTGAGGAAGTTTACTGCAGAAGTTTGGGTGAGTGATCGTGATTCAATCAGTACTCAGTAACGGTCTTTTCCAATTTCTAATAGTAGAGTCACAGCAAGTGGTCCATTCCATGTTTCGTACATAATAGTGCTGAAATGAATATGCATGATTTTGAATTTGAACCTAGAATCCCAAGTGTTGCGCAGTCCCCACTTAAAGTTTAATATTGGGATAAAAGCTAATAGTCGAAGCCATGCATGGTCCTATAACTTCTCAGTGTGTGCAAATATGGCAGTTCTAAATGGGAGTGGGGGAAGAGAATGGAAGAAAGTAATAAGAAAGGTAGAAAGTGGCATGCCCCTCTGCTCGACTTAGCAACAAAAATACACGCTCAAAATAAATTCAACTAATACTCACATGTGGCTGGTTCATGTATTCAAGATATAAGACAAAAATAGTAGTTTATGATCAAGATCACACGGTTGACTATACATAAGATGAATTTATATTATATAGATGAGTGTAGATTTTATAAAGTTAATTTAGATATAACGAAACTTTGACAAAAAATTTAAAGGTATCTAATTAAATTTTTTTAGCCAAATTAAATTTTTTTATATAAATTAGTTTTTGTAATTAAATAAAAAAAACTTTTCATTTCCTCTCTTTAACCCAATTTCACATAAGGATTGACGTATACACTCATCAATTTTTAATCTTTCTAATCCATTAAATTCATGCAACATAGGTATTCTAATTTGTTATCCAACTCATTCATTATCTACAATCATCAAATTCGTAATACAGCCTAAGTGGGTGTTTGGTTCTGCGTTAAATTGATGTAGAATAAAATTGATTAGAATTGATTTTCTAACGCAAAATCGATACTCATTTGATTTTCAAAATCAATTAAAGAGTAAAAAATTCACAATGAGAAGTAACAAATTTTTGCTTCTGCCTTGGAGAATTGATTCAGCTGGAATCAATTCTCCGTCGTTAAACCAAACACACCATAAGATACATCTTTAAATTTTACAAAATTTTACCATATGCAACAGAAAACACAAAATTCTTAAATTTCATAATTTAGGTTTATTATTAATTTGGGTAAAAATATAATTAGGGTTCATGCCAATTTTATAAAAGAGTCCTTAAATTCTTAATTAAAGTTTATGCTAATCTGAGAGAAATATCTTACTAGGAGAATCATAAATTTAAGATACATAAATCATAATAAAATACTAATTTTTATTCATGAGAGATATTGTAACAATTCGTTCTTCAATCTCTATGTATTCTAATATACATTCTCGATCTATCTTTTTATTTTTTATTTCTACTCTCATACTTTCTTAATGTCTTTCTAAGAAATCAAGAAATAACTTTATTATGATCTAAGACAAAACTCTAATCCTTTTTGTTAACCAACATTTATCAAATTAATTTTTATTTTAGTTTTTAAACAATAAAAATACATAAATAAATAATATATATAAATAAAGTTGTAAATTTTTTTCCTAAATTTAATATAAATAAAATAGTATAATAATATATAAATATAATTTTAAAATATATAAAAAATAAAATTCAAAAGTTTTGGACGATACATCCTTCGGTCTTAAAAGAGGATCGTTGATGATTAGATATGTCTTAAAATGATATAAGAGTTATAGTCAATTCTAATAAATTTTATAATTTATTAGATTTTTCATGTCATTCATTATTGAATTACTATTATTATTAGTCCAAAATATATATATATATATAAAATTTATTTGTGTGTATGTGCGTGTATGAGACTAATTTTAGAAGATTATAAAATTGTATAAAGTTTTCCAGATGACTATTTTTTTTTATATTTATTTGAAAAAGAAAAAAGAAAATGCGGCACACGTTGTGTTTGTTTCATGTGCCTCATGCTAATTAGAAGGGTTTTCTTCTAAGAGACTCTTTCATTCATATTTTAAAAGGGTGAGTGACGTTATCTTTCTTTATTCCTTGTACTAAATTTCCCTATTGACAAATAAATTAACAAAGAATCGAAGAAGTTTCTGAATTTCAATTGTTTTTGGCAATTATCCTTCGTATGCATTGTACATCCCTAAAATGAATTTGTTGGAGGTGACTGCAAAAGAGATAAGATATTTAAGTACTCCTTGATAATTGCTCATCATCCTACCTGACATTAATGCAACAACTGACATGTAGACCATATTAATAGGCAATCGAATAAGAAAACACGGTTTGGATATTTTTCTTTAATTAAATCTCTAAATTAATTGCTTAACATAAAGTTATGTACAAATCTATCTTATTCTTTCATAGTATGATGTGTAATAATTTAGGTTTTGTAGTTGTTCCTATCACACTCAAGTTGGTTTAAATACTTCTTTATCTCCTGAATTATTTTTAAAGACAAAAATATAATAGACAGATTTCAAAACGATTAATACTTCACATATATCGAATATTTGTCCATAAAATATCTAATTATTAAGTAGTAATACTTGCAGATAATACTTTATAATTATTTATGTTTGATAATTTTAACACATGCGATTTTAATTTAGATTTATACAATAATAATTTTATATTTATTATGTTTTTAAATAATTATTGTGTAACATCCAGTTTTCATAATTTTTGTATTATTAAACAAAACATTTAAATTTCAATGATTCAGAAGCAGATGATGACGTAGGCCAGTATATATACAATACAGTCATCCTCAAAATAACCATACATACACTGATCAATACATACAGCCCATACAGTACTAAAGGGTTACAAAAGACTCAGTTAGCTAAGCAAAAATAAAAGGCTAAAACTACTACCGAAACGTCTAACATACTCATCTCCTGTCCCGGAGGGGTGTATCCTCACCTGCACCTATATCTGCTTACGCCATTCAAAAAGGACGATCATTGCATAAATAGAAGACACAAGGAACACACAACATACAAGAAGGGTAAGCTAACTTGAACTAATAGCAAATCATGCAATTGTTACACTTATGTAGAAAACAGAATTTATCACACAAAGAATCAGAATCATCCAATTAATTCCAACTATAACACCACACACCATTCTAGACTCGATATCTGGATTATGTAAGTGGCATTGGAACTCTCGATGACTTGCACTTGAGACGGTTCCCAAACTCTGCAGAGTTTTAGGCACAAGGGGTATTACCCAACCACTCTCAAGGTAAATCTCATCACCTCTATGACAGATCGGATTCATAGTCCAGGACCTCCTGCTACTCCCCCCGACGTAATCCATCATACTCTACTTGAGTCTTAATGGTTACTAGGAGCGTCAGGATGCCACCAATATGAGTCCTCATGCCCTTACATTTACTAAAACCATTTCCTTAGAATTTCCCTTGAAATCCTAACTCCAACATATTCTCATTCATATCAAATTCACACTCAATTCCATCACACTGTCTAACATGCATAAAGATCACATGCAATATCAATCATTATCATCTTAAGGCAATCAATATAGCATCATGTAATCAAAACAGTGAGAAAACTAACTTCTGAAGGGAATCTCGCTTAGGCTAGAGGGAATCTCGCTTAGGCTAGAGGGTCTCGCCTAAGCTAGAGAGTTTATCTCGCTTAGGCGAGTTGCTCTCGCCTAGGCGAGACCTCATACAGTGGAAAATTAAAAATCCTGGGCGAACTCTCGCTCAGGCTAAACTGGCTCGCCTAGACGAGAAGTCATCTCGCTCAGGCGAGATTTCGCGCAGTGACAGAGGTGATCTTTTGGTATTCTCGCTCAGGCGAGAGCTGCTCGCCTAGGCGAAAATACCAGGATTACTCATCGGTTCTACGCATGCATTCTCGCCCATAATCACCCCACACTCAAAATCACACACAAGCAATTTCAAACACCAATTAAACGCAAAATCAGACAATTCTACCACCCAAGAACAAATCTCCTACGAAAATTGAGCTAAGAGTTAGCTTCCCTTACCTTTTTGCCAAGAATTAGATTGGTGGAGTCAATGAATAGCAAGAGAGCATAATTCTTCAATTTAACCTAAGAGGATCCATCATCAAGACAGGGGAGATGAAGAATAACATGATCAGGTCCATAATTCAGAGAGTGACTAGGGAATTCTAACTGGAATTGAACTCAATTTAGAGATAAAACCTACCTAGGAGAATGGAAGCTGAGGGAGGAACTCCTGAGGGTCCTGTTGGCTGGTCCCTCTAGAGTCTGAGTATGAAAAGGTTGAAACAGTGAGATGGCAGCACAGAGATGAGAGATTGGAAGAAGGTTGGGTTGCAGAGAAAATTGAGAGATTGAGAAGGAAGAGAGAGTGTTTCTGTTTTTAGAAAAGAGAAGAAAAAGAGAAAGGGGTATCACATTCTCCCCAACAACAAAAATTTTCGACCCGAAAATTGAGACTCACCAGAGAACAAGTGTGGATATGACTTTCTCACGTCTTCTTCTAATTCCCAAGTGGAATCACCTGTCCTCCTTTCCCAAATGACCTAGACTAGTCTGATGGACTTCCCTCTGAGCTGCCTCATCTGGACATCTCCTAAACCAACGGGCTGAACCTCTACCGTAAGATCTCCTCTAATCTGCAGATCTTCCATCTCAAGCATGTGGGAAGGGTCGGGCACATACTTTCTGAGCTGTGAAACATGAAATACTGAGTGGAGGTTGGCCAAAGAAGGAGGTAGGGCGATCTCATATGCCACTGGTCCAACTCTTCTCAGAATCTGATATGGACCGACGAACCTAGGAGACAACTTCTTCTGGCGGATTGCTCTCCCCACACCAGTAGTCGGGGTAATTCTCAAGAAGACATGGTCCCCTGGTTCAAACTCTAAAGGTCTTCTCCTTTGATCAGCATAAGATTTCTGTCTACTTTGAGATGCTCTCATTCTTTCTTGTATGAGCTTGACCTTCTCAATAGTCTACCTCAGAAGCTCTGGTCCCACCACCACTGATTCCCCGTCCTGATACTAGCATAAAGGCGTTCTACATCTCCTGCCATAGAGGGCCTCATAAGGTGCCATGCCAATACTGGTGTGAAAGCTATTATTATATGTAAACTCCACCAAAGGCAGGACCTCATCCCACGCACCCAGATGGTCTAGCACGCACGTCCGCAAGAGATCCTTAAGAGACTGGATTGTTCTCTCAGACTGCCCATCGGTCTGAGGATGATAAGCGGAGCTCATAGCCAACCTGCTACCTATAGCATCCTGCAGCGTCTACCAGAAGCAGGAGGTGAATCGTGGGTCTCTATCAGAGACTATACTCGATGGCACACCATGTAACATCACGATCTCACCGATATACAACTGTGCTAGCTTCGCCATAGACATCCTCAAATTTACTGCTAGGAAGTGGGCACTCTTGGTGAGACGGTCTACTATCACCCATATAGCATCGTGGTTCCTCACGGTCCAAGGTAAATGGGTGACAAAGTCCATAGCAATGCTATCCCATTTCCACTCGGGTATCTCAAGCTGCTGAAGTATCCCCCCTGGTCTTTGGTGCTCTGTCTTAGCCTTCTGACAGGTTAAGCATGACGATACATACCGGGCGACATCTTGCTTCATGCCCGACCACCAGAACGATTCCTTCAGATCATGATACATTTTAGTCATGCCTGGGTGCATGCTAAAACAGCTCTTGTGTCCTTCCTCGAGAATCATACATTTTAGCTCTAAGTCTTCAGGTATGCAAACCCTACCCCTAAATCTCAGCACCCCATCACCTCCCATCAAGAAATCATTGGCCTTCTCAGTGCCAAGTAACTCTACTATCCTCTGTAGCTTGGGGTCCGATGGCTGTTTCTCCTTTATCAGATTAAGAAAATCATTAGACACCATGAGATGGTTACATCTAATGACTCCCTCATCTAAAACCACCTGCAACCGCATATCTCTGAACTGCTCCACCAAGTCCAACTCCCTGACCATCATGTGAGATGCGTGAACCGCCTTTCTGCTTAAGGCGTTGGCCACCACATTCGCCTTCCCCGGGTGGTACAACAACTCGAAATCAAAATCTTTTAGGAACTTCATCCACCGCCTCTGCCTCATGTTTAACTCTTTCTGGTCAAACAGATACCTCAAACTCTTATGGTCACTGAAAACTTGAAATTGTGCACCATATAGATAGTGTCTCCAAATCTTTAGTGCAAACACCACTGCTGCCAACTCCAAGTCATGCGTGGGGTAGTTTTTCTCATGATTCTTCAACTGTCGTGAGGCGTATGCTATCACTCTCCGTTCTTGCATCAAAACACATCCCAACCCCTGATGAGAAGCATCACAGTAAACCTCAAAGGGTTTACCGGTATCAGGAATCACCAACACTGGGGCGCTAGTCAACTTTTGCTTTAGCTTTAGAAAGCTCTCTTCACACTGGTCGGTCCAAGCAAAAGGTTGATCCTTGCGGGTTAACTGGGTCAAGGGAGCTGCTATCCAGGAGAATCCTTCAATGAATCTCCTATAGTAACCTGTCAGCCCCACAAAGCTCCTTATTTCCGTCACTGACTTAGGGCGTTCCCAATTTAACACAGCTTCTACTTTAGACGGATCCATTGATATGCCCTGAGCCAAGATCATGTGCCCCAAGAACTGAACCGAAGTCATCCAGAACTCACATTTTGACCGCTTTGCATACAACTACTTCTCCCTCAGTATGCTCAGAACTATTTTCAGATGCCCTGCATGTTCTTCAGGAGTCCGTGAGTAGATCAAGATGTCATCTATGAAAACCACCACGAACTTATCCAGGAATAGCCTGAAGATTCGGTTCATGTAGTCCATGAACAAAGCGGGGGCGTTAGTCACACCAAACGGCATCACTACATACTCGTAGTGTCCGTACCTGGACCTGAAAGCGGTCTTCTGCACATCATCAGACTTGACTTGAATCTGATGGTATCCTGATCTCATATCAATCTTGGAGAACACTACAGCACCGTGCAACTGATCCATCAAGTCGTCAATTTTTGGCAGAGGATACTTGTTCTTGATGGTTAGCTTATTCAGTTGTCTGTAGTCCACACAGAGTCTAGAACTGTCGTCTTTCTTTTTAACCAGCAACACCGACGCTCCCTACGACGATACACTCGGTCTGATAAACTGTTTTTCTAGCAGCTCTTCAATCTGTTTCTTCAACTCCACTAGTTCAGCAAGAACCATTTTGTAGGGTGTTATAGACACTGGCCCTGCTCCTGGCACCAGGTCAATGGAGAACTTTATCTCCCTAGTAGGGGGTAGGCCAGGCACATCCTCAAGAAACACATCTAAGAAATCCCCCACTACAGGCGCCTCTAAGGGTCCAATCTCAGTCTCAATGGACAATTGAGTCAGAATTAAGAAGCACCGAGACCCTTCCTTCATTGCCTTGTCCACCTGCTGTGAGGACATCAACAGGTCTTCATCTTCCAAGCTAGGAAACAACAGTTTCCTCTCGTTGCAGTGTATGAGATGGTGATTGGTAGATAGCCAATCCATCCCCAATATGACATCTAGTCCCACCAAGGGTAAACAGATGAGGTTTACCCTGTACTTGCGCCCCCTCAACCTTGATGTTACACCTAGCACACACGGTCGAGGTTCTGACTAACCCAGAAGCAGGTGTGGACACTACCAGGTCATACTGGAGCTCCTTCACCGGAAGACCCAACTCTACCACTCTAGATTCCAACACAAAAGAGTGTATCGCCCCCGAATCAAACAGAACGTGTAGGCTCCTACCAACTATCACCAAGACCCGATGATGAGGTTACCTGATCCAGCTGCCTCTGCACCCGTCACCGCATACACTCGACCTGCCGCATGTGATCTCGCACCTCCCCTCGAAGGCTGTGACTGAGGCTGTGATGGAGGCACTGCGGCCTACAGTGGAAGCACTGCGGCCTAGAAGGCTGGGACTGCTGGGGCTGATGTGAGAACCTCCTGGGCCCCTAGGGCTGAGGCCTAGAGTATGGCTTCCTCCTGTCGTCGTGTCTGCTCGTGGACCCAAATGGTCCTCCCACCTTCAGCTGAGACCTCTGCTGAGCTTCAACTTCAGCCTTAAGCTTCTCCATCACTCTTGCCTTCTCTACCAAGGCAAGGAATTCCTTGATAGATAGCGGAGCCACCATGAGTTTGAGGTCACCCCTCAACCCATTCTCAAACTTTCTACACTACCAGTTCTCTGCCATCTTCAGGGTGTGGAATCTGCCCAAGTGTTTGAACTTTTCAGCATACTCCGACACTAACATATCTCCTTGCATTAGCTGCAAGAACTCGACCTCCTTCGCATACCTCACACTATCTGAGAAGAACTCAGCATAGAACTTCTTCTTGAACAATTCCCAGGTGATGGTCTCATGGCTGTCCTCCAACATCATCTTCATGTTGGACCACCAATGCACGGCCTCTCCAGCAAGAAGATACTTAGTGTATGCCAGCCTGTTCTCTGCAGGACATCTCTTAGCATCAAAGATTCGTTCCATGTTCCGCATCCACTGATCAGCCCCATCCGGGCTAACTTTGCCATCAAAGCGGGATGGATGGTGTTGTAGGAAATCCTCCAAACTCCACTCTTGCACTCACGGCAGTGAAGCTTGGGAAGAATCAGCAGTTGAACGGTTTTCTCCTATCTGATGCAGAGCTTCCAAGTGCCTCTGTTGAGTCGCTTCTGCTGCTAGTCTTGCAGACTCCATCTGTTGCAAGGCTAGATTTCGTTGATTCACCATGTTAGCATTCTACTGCTGCATGGCTACTATCATCGCCTCAATTGCTCCCACCAAATGAGGATTATCTGGGTTTGGAACAGGAGGTGGAGGAGGTCTAGGTGCCATAACTCTGATCACACAAAGAAGGAACCATTATATTAGTCAACAGGTACTACAACCATGCCAAACACGTTACGAGGAACACACAACAAAAACTAAGTAAGCTCACACCTACAGATCCTAAAGGAATCACTGCTCTGATACCAAAATTGTAACATCCCGTTTTCATAGTTTTTGTACTATTAAACAAAACATTTAAATTTCAATGATTCAGAAGCAGATGATGACGTAGGCTAGTATATATATATATATAATACAGTCATCCTCAAAATAACCATACATACACTGATTAATACATACAACCCATATAGTACTAAAGGGTTACAAAACACCCAGTTAGCTAAGCAAAAATAAAAGGCTAAAACTACTACTGAAACGTCTAACATACTCATCTCTTGTCCCGGAGGGGTGTATCCTCACCTGCACCTATATCTGCTCACGCCATTCAAAAAGGACGATCATTGCATAAATAGAAGACACAAGGAACACACAATATACAAGAAGGGTAAGCTAACTTGAACCAATAGCAAATCATGCAATTGCTACACTTATGCAGAAAACAAAATTTATCACACAAAGAATCAGAATCATCCAATTAATCCCAACCATAACACCACACACCATTCTAGACTCGATATCCGGATTATGTAAGTGGCATTGAAGCTCTCAGTGACTTGCACTTGAGACGGTTCCCAAACTTTGCAGAGTTTTAGGCATAAGGGGTATTCACCCAACCACTCTCAAGGTAAATCCCATCACCTCTATGACAGATCGGATTCATAGACCAGGACCTCCTGCTACTCCCTCCGACATAATCCATCATACTGTACTTGAGTCTTAATGGTTACTAGGAGCGTCAGGATGCCACCAATATGAGTCCTCATGCCCTTACATTTACTAAAACCATTTCCTTAGAATTTCCCTTGAAATCCTAACTCCAACATATTCTCATTCATATCAAATTCACACTCAATTCCATCACACTATCTAACATGCATAAAGATCACATGCAATATCAATCATTATCATCTTAAGGCAATCAATATAGCATCATGTAATCAAAACAGTGAGAAAACTAACTTCTGTAGGGAATCTCGCTTAGGCTAGAGGGTCTCGCCTAAGCTAGAGAGTTTATCTCGCTTAGGCGAGTTGCTCTCGCCTGGGCTAGACCTCATACAATGACAAATTAACAATCCTGGGCGAACTCTCGCTCAGGCTAAACTGGCTCGCCTAGACGAGAAGTCATCCCGTTCAGGCGAGATTTCGCGCAGTGACAGAGGTGATCTTTTGGTATTCTCGCTCAGGCGAGAGTTGCTCGCCTAGGCGAAAATACCAGGATTACTCATCTGTTTTACGCATGCATTCTCGCCCAGAATCACCTCACACTCAAAATCACACACAGGCAATTTCAAACACCAATTAAACGCAAAATCAGACAATTCTACCACTCAAGAACACATCTCCTACGAAAATTAAGCTAAGAGTTAGCTTCCCTTACCTTTTTGCCAAGAATTATATTGGTGGAGTCAATGAATAGCAAGAGAGCAGAATTCTTCAATTTAACCTAAGAGGATCCATCATCAAGACAGGGTAAATGAAGAATAACATGATCAGGTCCATAATTCAGAGAGTGACTAGGGAATTCTAACTGGAATTGAACTCAATTTAGAGATAAAACCTACCTAGGAGAATGGAAGCTGAGGAAGGAACTGCTAAGGGTCCTGTTGGCTGGTCCTTCCAGAGTCTGAGTATGGAAAGGTTGAAACAGTGAGATGGCAGCACAAAGATGAGAGATTGGAAGAAGGTTGGGTTGCAGAGAAAATTGAGAGAATAAGAAGGAAGAGAGAGTGTTTCTGTTTTTAGAAAAGAGAAGAAAAAGAGAGAGGGGTATCAAATATTGTACACTTTTAAAATATATATTACATATTATATTTTATTATTTTTAAAATAAATATATCGACAGATCGGATAATGTATTGTATTTCCCATTATAGTTTCTATAAAATCTATGTTTTCTTTTCTTTTTCTACGATGGGAGAAAATAAGTGAAAGATAAGAAAGTAGAAAACAAATAATATATAATAAAAACGATTTTTTGTTTGTGGTAGAGAAATAAAGAATACATAGTGTAGATTTGATTTTTTTTGGATTTTTTAAAATATTTTAATTTTATTATTATTCATTTATTAGTTTTATTATTGTTACTATTTATTATTATTATTTTTATTATTATTATTTATTTTTATTATTATTATTCATTGATCGTGTAGGAAAGAATTTTGTGCCGTTAATTTTTGTTATATTAATATCTTTTATTGAAATTAGATAATTTGATTTGTTCCAAGCTTCCAAAGTCCTTTCAATTCCTCTATAGTTAATAGGAAGTTTGCAAGAGAAAAAAAATAAGTTACTATTTGTAAAAAAATATATTACCACACTTACGTTTGTATATCATGCGATCAAATAATTAATCAATTTATGAATAACCAAGAAAATATTTATTTATTAAGATAATTTAGATATTAGCATAAAATTTACACTTGTATATAACATAAAGTAAGGTGAAAAAGAGCATTTAAAATATTGGAATGAGACATTTGAAAGGTAATGTTTTTATTTTTAGTTAGTAAAATATGAATTTGGATTATCTGTTAGTTTTTTTACTGTGTGTGTCTCTAACGTGTCTTTATAATATATTAATTATTATTAATTTTAATGTATTAAAATAAATTAAAAAATATTTAAAATACTAATATAATATATTTTTAATGCTCAATAAAATACAGCACAAAAAAATCAATAAAAAATCTGAATTCACAAAATACCTTCTAGTCTTTACACATTGTAATTCATGAACTAAATATAAGTGTTCGGTGAAATAGATAGTATAACTTAAACTGTGGATTCGGCTCTTCTAAAGTGAAGAAATATACTTTATAAAATAAAATGCAATAATATCATTTGATTATAAAATTAAAGGTTTAACTTATGACTTTCTACTTATTGAGTAATTATTAGCTAATAAAAATATTTAATTGTTAATAAATATGTTTTACAAAAAGAGTACTGTATTTATGAATTTAACCTCGGAAGATATATTACCTTACTTTTGTACATGCTAAAATGTTAAAATTATTTAATTTAATAGGTAGTTATTATGTTTTAAGAAAATATAGAAAGCATATCAAATAACAAAATCGATTATTGAAGTTTTATAATTAATAATATAACATTTTTCATAAATAAAAATTGGGCGAAATGTAATATATAGTAATATTATGCTTAGTAACATAATAATAAATTATGTCACACTTCCCAAAATGAATTTGGCATCTTTCTCTATCATAGGAATGCTTTTCAATATTTCATTCATTCGGCACAATAATTAGCTTCTAGTTTGCACCTTTTCCTCATCTCACTTTTAAAAGGTTGTCATAACGTAAATATCTTATTAACTACAATTTTCTTAAACTAAATAACTTCAAAAACAAATTTATTTATGAATAAGAAGATGCAATATAAAACAATTTAAAATGTTACAGCAGTAATTTTTATTGGTTTACATTTTTATTTTATTCATATAATATGTTTTTAAATATAAGGAGACACAAAAGTTTGCTTATATTTTCTTATAGCATACACTGATATTTAATTTTGAATAAGTGATTTACTATGAAATTAACCGTTACCATTTTCCTTCATTAATAAAAAAAAAATTCTCTTTTCTGTTATTTTTAATTTGAAAGAATTATTAGAAAGAGACACCCTTGGTTAATTTTAATTAATTATCATGAGAAGAATTAAAGCTTAAAGATTCCAAACAATAATTGCAGATTAAGTCTCCATGAAAATAATTTTGAAACGGAATATTTTGCTTTTAAGATGAAACAGTTGAAATTCAATAAATATTTACCCAAAAGTTTATTTATGACTGTATATTCACCCACGATATTAATCTTTTTTTCATACTTGTATGATATATTTGTCATTTCAACCTGCAATGATATAGTAAAACAATTTATTAAAAACTGTTTTCTATATAAAATTTCAAATATATATATATATATATATATATATATATATTGTGACAATTTTTAAAAACAAAGTACAAAAATTCATGAAAGTACCGTAACAATAGACTTTGTTAGTTATCAAATACTTTCAGTTTTACACGCTGCACGAATATTGTTTATATTTTTACATTTTAAGTTGTGATATAAAAATATTTTTTATGCATTGATAAATTTTAAAACAAAGATTGCTATAATTCAAGATAGGAATATAAATAAAAATGAATAAGACAAAAGAAAAAACAAAGCATTAAGAAAATCCAGTATCTAAATAAAAATGAAATGGACAAAATCTAAAATAATCTATTCAATTTCACGAATAATTTATATATTCAAATAAATTGAGAGGATACTAATGATAAATAGTTTAGAAAACGAAAAATATATTTTAAAAATCATACGTCTTGTAGTAATTAAATATTTTTACACGTTTAAACTTAAGATATTCCTCAAAAACCTTTTTTGAATCTCATATAATTTACTCATTTTTATTAAAAATCTGCAATCATTGTAATCTTGATTATGCACAGTAAATAATTTTTCTAAGAATAATGTTTCTATAGATACTTGATAAAAAAAAAGAAAAAAAAATTATGCTGCAAGTTAAAAATTATTTTAAGTATAACTTTAAATTAAATTTTAAAAAATACATAACTCAACAGTAGCCATTTTAGAGAAGAATTAGTTCCTTTGAAAAACTAAACAACTTTACCTTCTGTGAAAGTAATTTTAGTTCAAGTAAAAGTTAATTTAATTTATTTATGTATTAGATATTTATAAAATCTTTAATTGAAATATTCCTTAAAATATTTTTCTCTATATGAAAAAGTGAAAATAAAAAGAAAGGGAGGAAGAAAAGGCTCAAACAAAAATTTTACTTTGTAAAGGTGTAGTGTATGCAGAGAAGGAAGCGATTCACATGGGGTGTTGCAAATGAGCATAGGAACAGGTTCACATTTTTTTCGTGTCGATATTTGGCTAACTGCAGCCCCACCATAGGGCAAAAAGACCTAAAAAATATTCTTTATTTCAATAATTTTGTGTGATTGGTTTAGTAGAGATGGGTAGATTTTAGAAATATTGTTTTTAATTATATAATTTGAAAAAATTCCTTTTGAAGGAATTTAGCGAGTAAACTTTTTTTTCCTCATAAAAATCCAAAATTGAACATACATTTTATCTATCTAGATTTAATATTTAAATGAAAGTTAATTTAGAAGAGTTTTTGGGCGTAACCGAACAGCCTAAAGGATAGCAATCATCCTAACGATGTCGTTTAGCGGCTAGTGTAGCGAGGGAAGGACGAAGGGAGGGAGACAAGAGGGACCACCTGTTGATCAATAAATTAAATCTGAACCGTCCATGGATGGAATCACTACGCTCAGTAAATATTCCTCTGTGATCACCCTCTTTTTAAGCTCCCTCCACCTCCCTCTATAGGACTAGCCCATCTGAAAATAGAAACAACCTCACACATAGAGAGAAGATCAATAGAAGAAGAACAACAACAACAAAATGAGTGAGTGTAAACGATGCGCTCTCACAATTGTGCCTATGGAGGAAGCTTCTTCAAGTGAACCCACCATTTCCAAGAAACGCAAAACCGCGGCTACTGCTAATTCTGCTTCCTTCCAGTTACGTTCTTCCCACGCGCACCACCGGTTTCCCGACACTACCGTGTCGCCGGAAGCTTCCGTCAACTCGGCCGGCACCGTGGTTTCTGGTGAACCTTGCTCTGATCGCTCGTGCTGTAGCTCCAGCCACGTTAAGGAGCTCCACACTGCGCCGTTAGATCTGCAGGTTTTGGTCCTTCAAATTCTGACTTATTATGAATTGTGCACTTTCATAGTTTTCGATTTGCGTCCAAATATTCTTGGATGCCAAACAGTCCTTGTAGTTTTTTCTTTCTTGCTCGAATTAATACTGTACCTATTTAATTATTTTTACTTCTATTTATTGATATTCTCTGGTTAATGCAGACCAAGGGTTTCGAAACGGTACATTCAACCAACCGCAATTTCAAATCGTCCAGGTTTTATTTCATTCTACCTTCTTTTTCATATATTCGCGATCAATTTCTAACCAAACGTTGCCACTAAAACAATGCACCATTTATTTTTTCCTTTTGGCTGTTCAGCTTGTTGAGTGAGTTTTCTGGAGACTCGGAAGAATCGACGATGTTTCCGGCGAAGTCTTCGGCGGAGGTGACCGAGAAACGAAAAGTCAAGGAGCCACCGAAGGCGGAGATCGAAGAGTTTTTCGCAATGGCTGAAAAGTACGAGCAGAAGCGATTCGTAGAGAAGTAAGTAGTGGTATACTTAATCTGTTGATGGCTACAAGTTAACCTTTCCCATTTCTTTTTTTTTTTTTTTT
>Ga0209589_1008627_pt1 | contig 15814 bp, 7 predicted proteins | sample CowpeawhiteBW_FD_187525 | JGI IMG/M metagenome (GOLD analysis project Ga0209589, IMG submission 187525) | Root nodule microbial communities of legume samples collected from California USA - Cow pea white BW (SPAdes) (version 2) | ecosystem: Host-associated > Plants > Roots > Nodule | place: USA... | reverse complement strand
ATACGTATAAATAATTTTTAAACATAGTAATATATAATCATTTTCCACGTCTTCTACAGGATAACGATGAGGCAAATCCTTTTATTAATGCATATAAATGTTTTTTATGCTGTTAATATTTCCTTATATTAACAGAAGTATTAAATATATGCATTCAATACGTATAAATGACGATGATCTCTTTTGTTGCCAAACTTAAGCATCTCAAAAAAACAAGCAAAAAAAAAAAATTGAAAGTAAATATTTATAATACACTTGTCAATATGTTAAGGTATAAAAAAAGGCAACCTTGTTGATACTTACTAAGAGAGAAAATAATATTTTGTTAAATTCAAGTGCTGAAAACAATTGTCAATATGATTCAAAAAGACACAAATTTGAGATGAAATCTTTCCGTTGAGACTAAATAACAGTAATGGAAAAACTTGAAGGCATTAAAAATTTATTAAATCCTTGAAAAAAGATAAGAGAAGAAAGTTTAAAAATAGAATGTTGGAAAAATGGAATATGAAATTTAAAGAGCAATGAATGGTTGTGATGAGATGTTTATATATAGAGAGGGTGTAAAGAGAAGAAGTGGTAGAAGGTGGAAGAAAATGAGTTCATCTGGTAGAAGTGTGTCAATGGTATGGGTGTTTATGTTGATATTATCGATGGTGAAGAATGGTATGGGAGAGAAAGTTGTGGTTAGGGCTACGAATTCTTTGGGAGAAAATGTGAACTTAGACATTGAATGCACGGTTGATGAAGGTCCACCCATTACTCTCATCCCTGGAACTTCTCATCAATGGAACTATTTCTTTGATAAGGAATTCATATGTTTCTTTCAGTGGTTTGGTGCCCAAAGCTCCGGCTATCACTCATTTGATATGTTCGTAAAATCTAGGGATAAGGCTTCCAACCTTTCGTGGTTTATAAAACCAGATGGACCATGTAGGGTTGCACCTGATGGATCCTCTCTTTGCTTTCGCTGGAAAACTTAGATTTCATCTTCTTTCTTCCTTCAAACTATGTATTATCATTCAAATAAAGTTCTGCCATTTCTGTCTCTTAATCAGTGGTTTAGCTGAATTGTACTATGCTCAATCTCCTTGAATATTCTAAATAACAGAGAAGATAGAAATAAATATAAAAAAGCCATGAGTAATATTTTTTTTTCAATTTTATTGAATACATTTTTATTAATCTGAATCCCCACGTATATATAAATTAGGATCGGAGATGTTTTTTGTGATTAATCCTTCCAAGGATAACAAGAGTTGAAGTGGTTGTAGAGAAACAAACATGGTCCATCTTGTTTAATAGTCCAATTACATCTCATGCATCTAAACTCATCCCTATTTGCTTCGTATATAGCAAACTTATGAATAACATCTTTTTTCCATTGAAAGGAACAATGGAACAATGTTGAAGAAAAGAAGTTAACCGCAAAACTCCACACAAAAGAAGAATTGGGTGAAAGAATTTGCAGTCCGAGATCATCATCTGCAGATTTGCAATGAAGGGTTAAGATCAATCCTTCTTCTAAAGAATTTGTCACACTTACATGACTTTTATGACTTCTTATTTCCAAGCCATTGGTGCTTGATAGTAACCTCAACCACAAAACTAAGAAAACACTTCTTACAAACACAGACATTGCACCTCTTTTGTCAAACTTTCTTCTACCTGCGTTGTTATGTGAAGGTTGAAAAGGGTTAAAACCTGTGTTGGAACATAAGCATGCAGATGAGAGGTTTTAGGTCAAAAGAAATATCTAAACATAACATAATATTGACCAACAATAAAGTGCACTTAATTTCATAAAACTGTTTTCTTCAAATTCAAACCGACAATTTATTAAGATTTTATTCCTCTTGGTTACTCTTTGTAACATCCTATTTGAATAGATAAAATCTACTAAATAAAGCATCATACAGTCATAATAAAGAGTAGTCAGATTTGGAACAACACACATAAGGAACCCAACTGTTACAGTCATCCAAGAATGTACTTGCAAGGGTTTCTAGGCATATAACCATGCCATAGCCAAAACAGAAACTACAAGATTCACAAATAAACAAAGGAAGAACTCCTAGAGCGAGAGATTACAATAGGCACTAGGGCCATGGAATACTCCTGAGAGGCACACAAACAAGTCCCCTAAGCTGCACCACTGCTACCACCAGGCCTACTCCCTAAATTTCCTCCATCTGCTCCCACCAAGGGTGATCATCGCGAAATAGAAAACGTAACAGGAACATAACAAAGTGCAAGGGTAAGCTAATGTAATATAAATTTTATCAGGGTATAGCATACAAATATTTAAACAGTTCAATCATGAAGCACAGTAGGCACAAAGAATCTAATTATAGCCAACACACTGGACACCATGACTCAATTATCCGGATACATATACTAAGATCGGATTCACTGGACACTTGCACTCGTGGTGGCCTCTACTGCTCTGCAGAGCCATTGCCAATGGGTTTCACCCTACCACGCACAAGGTTAACCTTCAAGCATCTAAGGCCATTATCCTGCCAAAGACTAAAGCCTCCCGCCACTCTCACCACTTGGGTCAGATTGCTCTACCTGAGACTCACTGACCCTTTAGAGTTTCAGGATGCAATCCTTACTTGAATTCATATCTTAATATATACACTACACGCCACCATGAAATCTCCCCACGAGACTCATGAAATTACGCCTATCACATACAATTTTCATGTCTCTCATGCCACAACCACCACTTATCATCTCAACATTTAATTCTCATGCATGTTCTCAACCAACCAAACAGAATTCCATATATTACTCATGCTAACTTACAACTTTCAGTGTACACAACTCATACAAACACACCGAAATCATGCATGTTTGAGATAAATAACCATACTCAAGGGAAAAGAAATATAACATATAAATCTGCGCTATTCTCGCCTAGGCTAGAAGTCCTCGCCTAAGCCACAGCAACTCTCTCGCTTAGGCTAGGCCTTCTCGCCTAGGCGAGACCTGTAACAGTGGCACCCAACGAGCATCTCGCTTGGGCGAGACTAGCTCGCCTGGGCGAGATTGCCCTTTGCCCAAAAATCAAATCCTTTGCCTGAACGAGGACGTGAGCAGAGCACACCAGGTTCTTCTTCGAGAACTCGCTTGGGCGAGTCACCCTCGCCTGAGCGAGATAGGGTGTCACTCAAAACAAGAGCCCTCCGCCTAGGCAAGCTGCTCGAACAGAACCTGGGCGAGTCTCAACTATTCTCGCCTAGGCGAGACGAGCTCGCTTGGGCGAGAATAACAACACTCACCTACTGTTACGCACATGCAGTAGAGATACAACTCAAAAACAACATATCAAAACGCAACCAAGCCAGTTCATACCATCCAAAACATCATTCACGCATAAATTCCTGGTACAGACCAAAAGCATACAGAAATGGTTCTTAAAGACTCAAAATATAGCTTCCCTTACCTCTGTTTGAGTACCCTAACTAAGGGGTATTACAATTCCAGGAACTCGAGTAGAGCTGAAACATGAAGATCCAAACAAAACGACGTTAGGAATCTTAACCCTAACTTGACCAACGTGCTCAACAGCGAAAAAGGGTGAAAATAATGGACGAAAACCCTAGAGCTTGACTTACCAGAAGGTACAAGATGGGTGTGCTAGCTTGGAAATAGGAGAAGACAGTGTGCCCTAGCGGAGCTCTAGCTGGAGAATGTATGAGGAACAGAAGGCTGGTTTCTGCAAATGGGACATGTAACAGAGGTTTAGGGGCTAGCAAGGGTATTGGGTCCCCTGGAAGGGCTGGCCTTGGGCCTACGAAGAGGCCAGGCCCAACATGCATAAAACTGAAAAATGGGGCTTACAATATCTCTCCAACAACAAAAATTTTTCGTCCTCGAAAAATTAGACTTACCAGAAAAGATGCGTATAGGAACTCCTCATCTCCTCCTCTAGGTCCCAAGTAGAGTCTCCTGTCCTCCGGTCCCAGATGACCTTCACCAGACTAGTGGCTCTTCCCTTGCGCTCCTTCACTTGGCGATCCTCTATAGCCACGGGCTGTACCACTACCTGGAGGTCCTCCCTGACTTCCACATCCTCCACCTCCAACACATGTGATGGGTCAAAAACATACTTCCGTAGTTGTGAGACATGGAAGACTGGGTGTAGATTATCCAGCTGGGGTGGCAATGCAATCTCATAGGCCACGGGCCCTATCCTTCTCAAGATCTGATACGGACCCAAGAACCTAGGAGACAACTTCCTTGAGCGGATAGCCCTCCCCACACCAGTGGTTCGGGTAACCCTAAAGAACACATGCTCCCCAGCCCCAAACTCTAAGGGCCTCCTCCTTCGGTCTGCATATGCCTTCTGCCGACTATGAGATGCTTGTAATCTATCCTTCACCAACTGCACCTTCCCTGTGGTTTGTTGCAACAACTCAGGTCCCACCAAAACCGACTCACCATCCTGGTACCAAGACAAGGGAGTCCTACATCTCCTCCCATACAAAGCCTCATAAGGCGCCATTCCTATACTCGCCTGGTAACTGTTGTTGTAGGTGAACTCCACCAGTGGTAACACCTCATCCCAACTGTTAAGGTGGTCCAAGATACATGTCCTCAACAAGTCCTCTAAGGACTGAATCACCCTCTCTGACTGGCCATCCGTCTGAGGATGGCAAGCAGAACTCATCCTCAGCCTACTACCCATAGCCTCCTGCAGCGTTTGCCAGAACCTGGAAGTGAACCGGGGTCTCTGTCAGACACTATGCTACTAGGTACCCTATGAAGTCTCATTATCTCCCGGATGTAGAGCTGGGCCAACTTGGCCATAGGCATTCTAAGATTCATTGCCAAAAAATGAGCACTCTTCGTTATCCGATCCACCACCACCCATTACAACAATATGCATCTCTCCATCGTAAGGTTTTGCAACTCCACAACTTCAAGACTCCGTTGGTTCATCCCTGAGAGTGAGAGGTATACCAATATTACAGTAAAAGTAAAAGAAAGAGTATATTGGATTAAATATGAATACAAACTCCATAAAGGAATTGGTTTAACAACTGGGGGCAATGAAGCCCGGATACAGACCCGACACAAACATGGGTAGACAGATACGATTAAATGGAAAAAACATAGGGTACGGTGTATATATATATATATATATATATATATATATATATATATATATATATATATATATATATATATATATATATATATTAATTTCAAATTTTTAATTAACACATTATCATTTAATACAAAAATAAATTTAATTTATCTATTTAATATCTAAAAAAGATTAATATCAAAAAAGAAAAAATAGTGATTATGTAAAAAAAATTTCTCATTTTTATAATCATAATAGAAATTTATTTAATAAATTTACAAATTTATAATTATTTAAAAAATTATTAAATTTGTAGTTATTAATTTGAATTATGTAAAAATCATATTAAAGATAGAAAGTTATCTTTCAAATGAAATATTTTCAAATGAAGATATCATCTAAGATCGTAAAAAAAAAAAATTGTTAAAATTTAATAATAAAAAATTATTTTCCGATATAATATATCCGGGACTTTTTAGCTGAGGAGTCCATATAAAGACAGCAGAGAGTAAAAGAGATTTCCGAAATTAGGATCCAACACGGACAAATGCATACCGATATGTATTTATGCCATTCTAATTGACATATAGGACTGCAGGAAGAAAATATGGGATGCAGCAAAAAGTATCCCATTTTTATTTACTTAATTATATTTACATTACCATATTAAAAATATTATATATTATACAAATAAATGTTTGGGTATATTTTTTTTTTAATTTTACTTTTTAAATAATTTTTTTTATATTAAAATAATTATTTTATTAATTTCATGTGACATTTTTTAAATCTAATCCCTTTTTAGTTTGATATTTTTTAAATTTTATTATTTTTAAAAGTTAAATTAATTACCTATAATAATATAATTATCTACTAAATAAATAAAAAATTTACAATAAAATTATTTATATTATTTTTATAATTATAATAATAATAATAATAATTTATTAATCTATATCATCATAAAAGAAATAGCACGCATAGACGTAATGGATGTGTTTCGGTAGTATTATATATTGTGTATCAGTATAAAACATGTACCTAAATAATTTTTTGGACCATTTCTCATTTGTTTTGGAACGAACTTTTATAAACAAAAAGAAAAAAATTACATGTTTTAGAAAGTTTATTCTATAACAAATAAAAACTAAAAAACTACAGAACTTGTAAGTCCCAAGTGGCGATTCCAATCCCTCAACGACTCCAAATCCCCAAACTCTGCCGCGTTGCGTGACGGCTGGTCGCAACTCCGCCGTGAGCGGCGTGTCGTCTTCTCTGGGTTAGTTTCGCGGTGCTCCACTTTTTGTTTGTTTCCTTTATACATTCCATATGTTGCTTCTCTACATTGATTTGGTCTTTGCCTTGCAGTGTTTGCTGCTATCCAAAAGAAACTAGCTGATTTCACATTTATTGGAAGAACAGTTTGAATTTGTGAAGTTGTAAGAGAAATTGGTGCTTTTGAACCTAGAGATCTTGCTTGAGCTTTAGATTGTGTCAGGTAGGAAGTCTCACTGCGACATTTTTACTTTATTTTATTGTCTATTGTTGAAGTTCCATTCCTTCTTTCTGTGTTGCTGTAAAGTTTAACATATGTGTGTGGGGATGGTGGAATGTTAAGAAATTGGTTTTAACCTATTGGTTTAAGGACGTTAGAAGAAATTAATGGAAGCAATTTCACGATGATTAATGTTCTTGAGAAATTGGTTTTTAACCAGGACAAATGATATGTAATCCATCTCATCTAGTGAGATAAGGTGTCTTTATTGGGAAAATTTTGCTCTAATTACGTTTGAATATGTATAATTTACTAAATGAGAGACAAGTTTGAGAATGTAAGTACTCGCTTCACTCTTAAACCTTTACATGTAGTTTACAAAAGTATTGTTGGATGGTAGACAACATTGTTAGGATGCAGTTGTAAAAAATATGTCTGCAGTTTCTAAACCTCTCGATAAAGAACATCTTCGATCCATGCAACAATGTCGAGTGCTAGGCCCTCCAAAACTCTAGAATAACTCTCTAGCACTGCTTTCAGTAAATTTTATTGTCCTATCTCGGTCTAAGTATTGTGATTGTTATTGGTTGAGTTTCCACATCGTTGACATCAAACCCAGGGTAAACGTGTATGTATCCCCTATAACTAGTCAACATCTAAACTCTTATCAACTCATTGGAACAATAAAAGAAAAATTATTTCTTAAAAAAGTAAAATTGAAACAGAAAAGGAATAAAGAACAGAATAGCTTCCACTACTTTCTTCCCAGAACTATGACCCTAGGTCCCTTACTTTGGTGGATCAAGCTTTCCTCTGCCTGGAATTCGTATTCTCCGTAAGTATTATTAAATATCATCATCCATTTGTTAATTGCTTTTAGTTTGTCACTGCTTCAGAATCTTTTCACTTTTCGAGCACCATCATGCATTTCTCTTTGTTAAGGCTGAATACTCAAATTGTTCCTCCAAAGCGTGATTTATGCTGCTTTGCAATTATCGACGAGGTCTATGGGTCTAAATTATTTTCTAATCTGGATTTGAAATTTTGGAAATAACCAATCTCAGGTGAAAGCTAGTGATGTGCATAAGACTGCTTTTAGAACTCACATAGTCATTTTGAATACTTAATGATGCCTTTTGGACTTATGAATGCGCCTTCTATGTTTCAAGCCTTCACAAATGAGATCTTTAAGCCCAATCTGTGGGAATATGTATTGTTTTTTTTTTTATGATTCTAATATACAGTCAGGATTGGGAGTCCCATATGGAACACTTTACTGAGGTTTTACAGGTGTTGTTGGATAATAAGTTATTGGCAAACCAATTGAAGAGGTTACATGGGAAGAATAATTCTCCATTGAGAGTCGATTTCCATATTTCAGTCTTGAGGACAAGACTGATTCTCAAGAAAGAGGCAATGTCAGCTGTAAATAAACCTTTAGACCCAAAGACTAGTATTTTTTTTCTCAGATTGCTAATAGCCCCATTATGTGGAGAGACTAAGAAAGTAGGAATAGGAGAGTAAGACAGTGATGTGATTCTTGGAGTTCCTTTTCACACACTTCGCCCACTGATCTTTGTGCTCCTTTGTCCATCAATCAATTTCTCTCTACCATGTCCCATCTTGTCTTATCCAAGTGCATGATACTATGAAGTATAAACAGAAGCTCCTAGATCAGGAGCTCGGATAGATAGATTATTTCTTGAGATAGATATTCTTAATATGTCATTTTAAAACTTGCAGAATGTTTCTGGAGTGACATTTTTTGTGTGAAGCTAAAGCACTAGAAGTTTGTTTAGTTAGATTTTATTACTAGTGAATAAAGAAAACTTCATGATATTCACTATTGAGAGGCTGTGTCAAATATTTCATCCAAACTAGAATTATAAAATAGCTTTTATATTTTTAAAAATTGTTTAAAATATGTTTTTTCTCCCTGCATGAGTAAAGTCTTGTGATACGGAGTTCACAACTTCAAATCCTGAAAACCTCCCTACTTGTGAGAGTAAGGTTGTGTGCATCAACCCCTACACGCCCCACATCGTACTAGGTTGGACCCATCTGCCCTAAGTCACCCAATAGTTATTGGAATACTTAATTCGTGGGCTCGTTGAATTAGGGAATATATGTCAGAATAGAAAGCATATGTACGTAAGCAATTTTTTTGTTTTAAAAGAGAGCTATCGTGTTTTCAAATATTTAAAATGTGGTAGTATGAGTGTATAACAATTCGTTCTTTTGAATTTATCAGGGCACAAGAGCTTGAAATGACTGTCACAAAAACATCCAAGAAAACTGGTGCTCCCCAAATTGTTAAGTTGAACAAGGCATTGAAATTGGTAAGCAATTTGTGCCCCTCTTGCCATATGTATTTTGTGGTTGTCAAATCGTTTTATGCAGTACTAATGTTCATTCATGCAGATTATTACCTTACACTGACAACAATGAACATTTTATTAAACGTGTGTGTGACTAGTTAGTAAAGTAGCTTGGTTAAAGACTGGAACTTATTATATATACGAGAGTGATTTCCATCTTCCTGAACAATTTGCTCCTCTTGATTTATATCAAAATATCAATTTGGTGCTTGTACTATTATTGATTGGCAGGCCGAGTTATGGGTAAATAATATGAGCAAAGATGATGATGATCATAGAACAAAGGCGGATTTAGAGAGTAGACCTGCCGGGTCAGTAGCAAATCTATCGCTTATGTTATGATGCACTTGTTTGTTTGTCATGACAGATATTGCTTATGTTATATCATTACACAACTTTACAGGCTTGGTCTAGGTGCAAAAGTTTCACGCCAATCAAAATTTGTTCCTTCCGATGACCCTGTCGAAAAGAAGTTGTATGCCAAATTGACAGCTGAAAAAAGAAAAGCAGCCAATATTGCTAAGGAGTCTGCCACAATTGCGAGAGATGGTTTAGATGACGACGAAGACAGCGAGGACTTAGATAGCAGAACTAATGCGTTTGCTAAGAGGAAGGCAACGGCACCTTTGGCATCATCTATATTGCGAAATAAGAAGCAGAAGTGACATTCACTGATGAGTTCTTTTTTGCTGCAAAGCTGTAAAGTATCACATTTTGCATTTGCCTTGTTGGAATTTTGGCTTAATACTTGGTGCAGATTTTTACGTATCGTGACCGCTGTAGTGAATGGGAAAATATTAGCATGAATTGTTCATGCGAAGCTGTAGTGACTTGACCAATGGCGTTTTTCTAGTTACATATTTTTACTTTAATGTGTTACTTTATACCAGTTATTGCGACTTAGCTAATTGTTGGCATATTTACTGAATGAACGTTTTCGCTACAAACACTTTTCTTTTTAAAGGATGATACTAAAATTTATGCTTAGCTATATGTGTGTGTGTGATTATAAAATTATCCAAACTATTTATTTGGCTTGAACTTTGACATTCAGAAGAGAACGGTTTTTTTTTTCTACCTTATTTAATTATAGCATTCAAGTTGCAATTCTTAAACATTTTTTATCACATACACCACTAATATATGCGAAAAATTACAGAAGCATCGTTGTTTATACCAAAATGTTCTTTAATTAATTAATAAAACTATGCTTGCCATGTTGAGATATAAGTTTAAGTTTTTGTCTGATATATTTAAAGCGTGAATTCGGTTAATATTAATAAAATATTAAAGATAAATCTATCGATGGAGATAATTATCAGGAAAGAAACGAAGAAAAAGCACGAACAATAACAATTCAGACAGATATCGTTCATATTTCTGCTCAGTTCCCATCCCAGCCACAAAAAGCTGATTGTACATTATTTTAAAACTTCGTGAAATCAATAGGTTAACCAAAAAGCAAATATACAAAAGATGATACAAACAAAATTATAACACAGCTTCTAATGTGATCCGCAAATCAAAGTTTACAAAATCTGCAATTTTGGCCTTCAATTGGTGAAGTGAGTCACACCCTGAATAAGACTGTTGCTTTGTTTGTAATAGTAAACAAATCTAGATTTTTCATTTCTGCAAGATGCAATTGCCACTGCCTCCACATTTACTTGTTCCTTATTTCAGTATCTCATTCACAATATATTATCCAATATCAAATTAGTCCGGTAGAATGAAAAGAAACTGTACCAAATTCCCAATAATGCTTTGAAGAACTCTGTTTTTGTTAATCAATTTCTAGGAATTCCTTTAAACATTGTATGATCAAAAGACAGTGAGTAGTCTTACAAGTGGAAGTTCCTCTAATTGTCCTTCAACTCAAATTGAATTCTCACTGAACTTTCACGCACTAAACGGTCTCTCATACTACTACTAGACAGTCTCTAGAAGAAAGTCTTCTACTGTCATCCATAAAGTTCTTTGGTTTAAGATGTAGATTTGTTTCTTCTTTGGTTTAACCGCCGGTGTAAAAACCTCTTTTCTATTTAACAATTGTTTTAAAAAACTTTTCTCTTCTACATGTTTTATTTTTCTAATTTTACATTTAACCATTATTTTAAAAATTCATTATATATTCTTTGTTGAACTGAACCGAACTGAATTGAATTGAACTGAACCGAACTGAATTGAATTGAACTGAACCAGACCAGACCGAATCGAACCGAATCGGACCGAATCGAATCGAACTGCACTGAACCAAACCGCACTAAACCGAACCGAACCAGGCCGAACCGAACCAAAATGGATCGAACCGGACTGAACCCAACCGAACCGAATCAGACCAAACTGAACCAAATCGAACCGAACTGAACCGCACTGAACCGGACCGGACCAGACCGAACCGAACCGCATATAACCGAATCTGATCGAACCGAACCCGATCGAATCGGACCAGACCGAATCGAACCAAACTGAACCGAGTTGAACCAAACTGAACCAAACCAAAACCGAACCAAACCGAACCGAACCAAACTGAACCTAACCAAACTGAATTGAACCTAACCAAACCGAACTGAATTGAAAGACTCTTTAGTTGTGTTGGATTTTAAAATACCTTCAAACAAAGAGTATAAAATTTAAAGGAAAATTTTACACTTTCTTAATTAATTAATATATAGCAAAAGGAGAGTCGCTTTGTAATGTGCATAAAAAATGTCACACCCAAAAGTTTTTTCAACACCAACACCACAATCGTAAGGTCCCTCTTAAACAATTGAAACATAATGTTTTTCCCTAAATTAAATATAGCAAGTATATAAACAATAACATAAACAAACTCTATACTTTTAATAAAAATAAGATTCAAATGACAAGCTTAAATTGGTTTGTATTCACCTTTCACACAAATAACTATTTTGTCAAAGTGGGGAACATAGAGTTCCAAAATTGGTAAAAGCCTAAATATTTTAGAAAAATATTATAAGACAATGAAAAAAATAGGCGAAATAGGAGTAGTGAAGCATTGAGTATTAAAAAATGAGAAGAATGCAAAAGACATATAAGAGAAGGATAAAACGTTAGTTAGGGTTAAGTTTCAAAAAACAAAAAAAAAAAGACATACCACTTGAGTGGGGTGTGAGGTGTTAAAATTGCAGTGAAGGTGGTAAGGTGGAACGACGAGAGCAAGGCGGCATGGCCTTATATAATAGTGACGGGGATGAGAAGTTCATGATCATTGTCTCAATGGTGGTGATTGAATTAAAAAATGGAGTGTGTGCGATGTTTAGGATAAGAAGTCATTGAAGAAAAAAGAGAAAATAAAATACATAATTCAATTAGTGAGCAGTTAACCGATAAAAGTTTAGTTTTTTTAAAAATAAACGATAAAACAATACTATTTAATTTTTATTAATATTTTTTACTTTAATATTTAATTTTCATTATAAATAGTTTAGTTTAGTTTTGTTACTTTAATATAGTACAGACGGTCATAGTTAAGTTTAGTTAGATTAATTTTAGTTATCTATAACAATATATAAAAAGATATCCTCTTTTGTGTCTATATTTTGTTATTCCAATTTTACCTTTAATTATTATTTTAAAAACTAATTATTTTATAAATAGTTTATTTTTAACCGTTAGTCTAAAAACCTCTTTTATCTTTAACAATTGTCTAAAAATTTCTCTTATGTACATATTTTATTTTTTAATCCAACATTTAACACCCATTTTAAAAATTCATTATATATTATTTATTGAACTGAACTAAGCTGAATCAAATTAAACTGAAGCGAATCGGACCAGATCAAACCGAACCGAACCGAATCGGACTAGACCAAACTGAAGCTCACAGAACCAAACTGGATCGAACTGAAACGAACCAAATTGCACTATACCGACCCGAACATAACCGAACCAAACTAGATCAGACCAAACTGAACCGAACCGCATTAAACCGAACCAAACCGCACTAAACCGAACCAAAGTTGACTAGACCGGTCTGAACCAAACCGAACCGAACAGAACCGGACCTAACCAGACCAGACTGAACCGAACCAAACCACACTAAACCGAACTAAATTGCACTAAACAGAACCAAACCACACTGAACCGAATCGAACCAGACTAGACCAAACCGAATCGAACCAAATCGCACTAAACCGAACCGAACCGGACCAGACCGAACCAAACCGAACCGAACCAAATTGAACCAAACCGAACCAGATCGAACTGAACTGAACCGGATCAAACCACACTAAACCGAACCAAACCGCATTGAACCGAACCAAATCGAACCAGGCCGAACTGAATCGAACTAGATCGAACTGAACCAAACCAGATCGAAGTGAATAGAACTGGACCGAACCGAACCGAACTGAACCAAATCGAATCAAATCGAACCGAACTGAACTGAAATACTCTTTAGTTGTGCTAAATTTTAAAATAATTTAAAAAAGAGGAGAAAATTTAAAGGAAAATTTTATACTTTCATAATTAATTAATATAGAGCAAAAGAAGAGTTGCTTTGTAATGTGCATATAAAGTGTCACACCCAAAAGTTTTTTCAGCACCAACACCAAAATCGTGAGGTCCCTCTTAAACATTAAAAAATTGAAACATAAAGTTTTTTCCCAAATTATATATAGTAAGTGAATAAACAATAACATAAACAAATTGTATACTTTCAATAAAAAAAACATTCAAAGGACAAGTTTAAATTGGTTTGTATTCACCTTTCACACAAATAACTATTTTATCAAAAAGGAGAACATAGAGTTCCGAAATTGGTAAAAGCCTAAATATTTAAGAAAAATATTATAAGACGGTGAAAAAAAAAGGTGAAATGGGAGTAGTGAAACATTGAGTATACAAAAATGAGAAGAATGCAAAAGACATATAAGAGAAGGATAAAATATTAGTTAGGGTTAAGGTTCAAAAAAAGACATACAAGTTGAGTGGGGTGTGAGGTGTTAGAATTGCAGTGAAGGTGGTAAGGTGGAACGACGAGAGCAAGGCGGCATGACCTTATATAGTAGTGACGGGGATGAGAAGCTCACGATCATTGTCTCAACGATGGTGATTGAATTAAAAAATGGAGTGTGCACGGTGTTTAGGATAAGAGGTCATTGAAAAAAAATGAGAAAATAAAATATATAATTCAATTAGTGAGCAGTTAACCGATAGAAGTTCAGTTTTTTAAAAATAAACGGTAAAACAATACTCTTTAATGTTTATTAATTTTTTTTACTTTAATGTTTATTTTTTATGAAAAATAGTTTTTTTTGTTACTTTAATATAATACAGATAATTATACTTAAGTTTAGTTAGATTAATTTTGTTCATTCTTAAAAGATAAAATAATTTTATAAGAATGAAATATTCTTAAATATAAAGAGAAAATAGAAGAAACAAAAAATCATATAAAAAAATAACAAAAATAACGTACAACTAAAGGAAGATATCAAAGATATTCATTAGACCTATCGTTATTATATTGCTCAAGTGAATTTGATCAATTTTTTTTTTCAGAACAACAAATGCTTCCTTTTAATATCTTTTATTTATTTATTTTTTAATTCCTTGATTATTTTTTAGCCTTTTATTACTTTTCATTTTTTTTCAAAAGGTCTAAATTAAACTTTTTGCAATCTTGATTTATCTTAATAATTCTTTTTAATTATTCATTTTTATATGATTGGACGTACACATAATTCCATGCTATAATAAAAGTAATCAAGTCTACTATTATTATGTGATTTATTAATTTATCCTAATGTAGATGTTAAATTTTATCTAAAATAACTACAAATCTCTTTTACATTGGCAAAATGTTAAGGGTAAAGATCTAAAATTTATAAACCATTTTGAAAGTTTCATTTAACAAACAACAACTAGATAATCAAATCAAAGAGATGAAGAAGCACATGACAATTTTTTTTCCAGCAAGTACGTGACAATGTAAATGCAATAAGTACGAAGGAAGGAAATCTCTAATACATTTAAAGGTTAATCAACAAGTAATTATAAAATATTTACAAGAAGAAATAAAAGATACATTTTCTATTGTATTAAAATAATGTTAACTCATGATTGATTGTGTCTATTCTTTATATATTGTTATAGATGAACGGGAAAGACTTTTGTTTTTTGAGCTCCTATGATTTCTAACAACAGTCCCATGTTTCAAAACAACCTTCTACCCTTCCTAAAGGGACTTCAAGATTACCTATTTAACAAGATTTTTGGAACAAATTTTATGAAATTCTAAGAACATGATTTCCAAAATAGGGTTTCTGGAAGAAAAATTTTGAAATAGAATTTCTAAAACATATGAAATACATTTTGTAAAGAGTTTTCTAGACCATAATTTTCAAAATAAGCTTTCCAGAACATATGAAATACTTGTTTAGATGAACTTTTCAGAACAAACTTTTCAAAACTTATAAGATGAATAGGATTTCAAGAACAAGATTTTCGAAACAAATTATTCAGAAAGAGTTTTCTTGAACAAGCTTCCCATAAATTATCATCGGTTTACACTCTCTCTTATTGCTTTCTCTCAAAAGGATTGCAACAACAATGGAGAACGGATGTGTAGTGACAATGACGACGGATGCAAAGACGTGGTAGCCGCAATGACATGCTTCAACGATGAAAGATATTTTAATATTTTTGCTTTTAGCACGAGAGTTAAACTTAACTCAAATTTCTATAAAATATTAAAAAATGCGAACACAGAAGTGCGACAACGCTCGTGTTTTCGCTAGTGTGTATATATATATATATATATATATATATATATATATATATATATATATATATATATATATATATATTTATATATAT
>Ga0209589_1008620_pt1 | contig 15829 bp, 5 predicted proteins | sample CowpeawhiteBW_FD_187525 | JGI IMG/M metagenome (GOLD analysis project Ga0209589, IMG submission 187525) | Root nodule microbial communities of legume samples collected from California USA - Cow pea white BW (SPAdes) (version 2) | ecosystem: Host-associated > Plants > Roots > Nodule | place: USA... | reverse complement strand
ATTTTTTTTATAAAAAATATTTAATTGATATATGGAACAATAAAAAAATGGGTATGGGTATGGGTATAAGAAAATACCCGTTACCCGGTGGGGATGGGGATGGGTCAAAAGTTGTATACCCGTTGGATTTGGGGATGGGGATGGGGATGAATTTTTATTATGGGGATGGGGATGGGATCATGATACCCGTACCCGCCCCGTTGCCATCCCTACTTAAGATTTACAATACATATTTATTTTAGTACGAAATTATTTAAATAATTATCGAACATCTATTTTCCGAAATTGATATCTCAATCACAATCAATAATTTTTACTAATTTAGGAATAGATTCAAAAAGACTCAAGTGGTCGATAATAATTTAATATCTTTTAAATTATATTAATCGATCATGATTGAATATGCATTCAATTGCAAAAACAAATTAAAAATTCAAACAAAAGATGAAATCTCAAAGTAATTTCGAAAGTCAAATTTAATCGTGATTAGATGAAAATCTTGAATTGAGCGGAAATTTCAGCCTTTTATCTCCATTGGAGATTGATCCAAACTTCAATAATGTACAAAATAGTGAAAGAAAAAGAAAGAGAAAAAAAAAAACAGTGTTTTAGAAATTTACTTGTAGATCGCAAAATATCTATTCCATAACTAACATTTTATCTATTTTAACAGAGATCTAAGCTAGTATATGGGCCTTGACTAATCCAAGTCAAAGGTCCATCTAATTACTTTATGAAAAAGATCCATCTAATTACTTTGAATCTTATGTGACTGAGTTGTGTTTAATTTAAGACGAGCAAATTTAACGTGTATCTAAACTTTCCAAAACTTTCAACTTCAAGGTTTGTTTTTTACCCTCTATACTTTTTCTACATGTTTACATAAGTATTCTAACTTTTTCTTTTCTTTTTAACGTGTTCAAAATAAAAAGAAAATATAATTTCAAATTGTTTATTCTATAATATGAAATATTTTATCCATAATTACACGAAACGTGGTGCTTATTCTAGATACTTTCAAAATTTCCAAATAACTTTTATAAATATTATCAAAATTTAAATTCCAAAATTAAGCACCCTACACTTCTTTTTGTCTATTGTTTGTAACTAGAGATGAAAAATAATCTCCTTCGACAAATATTATTCAAGTCTTAGTTTTTTTTATTTAAAAAAATAAAATTTTATTTACGAAACACAAAAACCAATTTCATTAAAATGAATCATTTCAAATTATTTAAACGAAACATATTTAATTATTTCTACAATGTTTTAACATTTTTATTTCTGTTTTATTTTTTCACGGGAGAATGATTTATTTTAAGTACTCAAATTTGTTGGTAATAATCCATTTTTGAACTTTATGTAATTATTATTTCTTTTTTTGATATTTGATATTAAACAAAAATGTGCTTTACATTAAATCATTGATAATATCATATTTTAATTGCTATGATTTTTATTTATTTTTATAAAAAAAATATTTAATTAATATTTTGAGTAATTCTAAACGATTACAATATATATATATATATATATATATATATATATATATATATATATATATATTATTGAATGATAATGATGACAATGACTCGAATATGTGTAGTACTTATTTGTTATTGTGTCATCTTATTACCTATCGAGTATGTGAAAAAATATTCGCGATTTTTTTTTTTATATTTGAGAGAACTTATGGATATTTGTAGATATTTTTTTTATTTTTTAAAATCAAATCTTTAAAATATAAATTTATTTTAAACAACAAATTTTAAGTAAATTTAATTCAAATTACTTAATAAATATTAATACAAGTAAATTTGGCCTTTTTAACAAATAAATTTAAATGAGTTGTGTGAAGATATAAATTTTAAAAAATTAATCTTTTACAAAATAATTTCAACCTCATAGGTCTAAATAGAAAAATAGAATTATATAAAGTTAAATTTTCAATGATTCTTCTATGATTAATATCCTTTTCATTAATAATTTTATTTTAATCACTTAAAATTAAAAGGTAATACTTAAATAAAATTTACTAAATCATATTTGAAATATGAGTCGTACACCCAGAATCAATCCACCAAGTATTATGGATAATTTCAGTTAAGTTTGATTCAAAACATACTAAACATTATGCTCATATTTCTTTTTGAACCAAGTTCTACGCTTTATGCAATCCTTCTGGGAATGTCCAGATTTCTCGCAGAAATGACATTTGTCATTTTTCTTCTAGATTTTGGTTGATGACTCAATCTTTATGGTCATTTACTCTTTCCATTTTTCTTTATAAATTTCTTTCCAACTTCTTGACTTCTCACATGATGAATGGAGTGGCTTCCTAAGTTCTCGAGTTTGGTTTCCTCTTGAACCAACACATTGTGCAATTTATGCATGTTTCACTTGTCTTTCATTGTGTTGTAGTTCATCTGAAACATACCATACTAAAACAGTAATGAGTTCAGAAAGAACTGCACGAGAAAACTTTCATCCATTGTCATTCCTAAAGATATGAGTCTTGTTGCGATGTTTGTCATCTCGATCATGTGCTCATGCATAATATACATCAAACTTCATGGTAGTCAAGGTACTCATCAATGTCCCAGCGATGGACTTGTCAATAATTTGGAAGCGTTCTTCCACAAATTTCATAAACTCTTTCGCATTCTCAATTTCGGGAAGAGCTGACTTAATGTTGTTTGCTAAGCTCATTTGCATAAACATTATGCTAAGTCTGTTTGATCTTTCTCAAGCTTTGTAATGACCTTTCTCTTCGTTACTACCAGTACTAGTGATAGCAACACGTTTTTCAACTTGAAAAGGCAAATCGAGATCTAATAAACTTAGATGAAATTAGACTTGCTCATTCTAGTAAAAGAAATTCAACCCATTGAAAACTGAAACAGACGTACCAACCGAATGTAAAGATACTAGAACAAAGACCGAAATCATCACATGCCTAACATTAGTCCTTTGAGTCATATAACTAAATATAAATACAGATTCAAACATAAATATCATTCTATGTATACTAATGTTCTTCTTTGGGAGATCCACTAATTTACAAACATAGTGAAAACATAGTGACGCTAATAATTTTATATAACATTAATGATAATTAAATATATGTATCAACTAGAATCACCTATTACCTTTGGATATATAAATAAAACTAGTGACACATACAAAATTATCTACAATCATGCTCATTAATTATAAGAACAATTAATCAATCTTTGGACGATCCTGAAATGCTTTATAATAATAAACTCCAATTAATCAATAAATCAATTATTCATAATTTAATATCCATATTAAGGTAATTGACATAAAAACATTAATAATTTGAAATCAAATAACTTTACAATTTTGCCACTTTGGTGACTAACAAAATTTAACATGCTTAATCTCAAATAAATATATATACATTTAATAGTTATAAACCATACATAGCATTTTCATAATTTAATTTTAAATAAAATTAGAGATACATTATTTATATAATAAAATTAAAAAACTAATTTTAATTTCTTAATAATAGGATTGTTTTCCGATCCAAACCTTTTATTTGCAATTAAACCACAGCGGAAAAAACAAAACAATTTAATTGCACACTCATGTTTCAGGGTTTACATCCATTCAATTTGCAATTAACTTCCAATGTCACATAATTCAATGTGCACGTAAAGCCAACAATCCAATTTAATTATTTCAAAACAAAGATATTCATTTTTTTTTTTGGGCATTCTCGTAACAGGATTTTATATTCCAATTCATGGTTTTCATCAAATGCGAATTGGAAATCACGGTCAAAACCCAATTGTGATGTAAGAAAATCTCAATTAAAATGGAAATTGAAACATTAATATCATGTAATGCAAAATAAGATCACTTGTTTAATTAACATCATTCTTAAATTATGAGAGTGCGTTAATTATTTCGAGGTCGAAAATGAATTAAAATAACCTTTTATTTTGTTAAAATAAGGAAAGATATACAATTTTATTTTATATTTATATTTTAACGTGAAATATTTTATAGTGTATGGTGCGATAGTTAAATAATGTTTTTGTTTGAATTCATGTATGACTTCGTTAAGGATCGACCTATAATTGTTACTTTTAAATATTATAATAAAAGAATTCTTTTATATAAAACGGAAGGAAACTGTACTATAAGGTTTTGTATGTACTATAAGTTTTGTATGTAATATATGTTTTTATACGTACTATAAGGTTTTTCACCTACTATAAGTTTTTGTACATAATATGTTTTTTTATACGTACTGTAAGGTTTTTTCATGTACCATAAGTTTTATATTAATATATGTTTTGGTACATACTATAAGATGCATGTTTACATCGGTAAAACATAATAGTTAATAGTTTTATCATTTGGTTAAATGAGTCTAATTGAGTACGACTTTAGCTCACATGCAAGTTTTATGTTACTAGATTCATTTATTAAGAGTGTGTTTACATCGGTAAAACATAAGAGTATAATCGTTTTATCATTTGGTGATGTGGGTCTAACTGAGTAAGACTTTGGCTCATAGGCGAATTTTATGTCACTAGATCCATTCATTAAGATGTGTTTGCATCGGTAAAACATAACAATTTTATCATTCAGTTATGTGAGTCTAATTGATTGAGTGTGACTTTGACCCATAGTCAAGTTTTATATCGTTAGATTCATTTACTAAAACATGTTTGCATTGGCAAAACATTCTTGTTATACGATAATAAACATGTATTAAAAAAATTGCAGTTTCTCGATCTGTGAATATTTCTAATATTCATTATGGTATTCTCAAACTAAAAAATGATAGTTTGGAAAGAGAAAGTTCTCCATTTGGGTTGGATGGACATTGATTATGTTATTAGTAAAGATGGCAAATAAACTCACTCCCGTGGGTATTGTCGGACCCGTCCCCGTTTTGACGGGAATCCCCACATTGACTGGACATGTGTATGGGTAGGGGGAATCTTGACTTTTTCAATTGGGTATGAGGATGTACATATCCCTGCCATATAATACCCGTCCCCGCCATATCTCCGTATCCGTTTAAATTATTAAAATATTCACAATTAATTAAGTAACCATATAGCTTTGAGAGGGAGCTCCCCCCAACGATTTGTTTTACTTTATTTTCTATATATTTAAAAAATAATATTTATATATTATTACTTTATTTATATAATCTCAATGATTTTTATTTTATTTTCTATATATTTAAAAAATATATATTTATATATTATTACTTTATTTATATATTGTTACCTTATTTATATTAATTTAGTTTGAAAAAACTTTTTTTAAAATTTAAAAATCATGTTTTTTCTCTCTATTATAATTTCTTATACTTTTTTATTTGGTTTCTCTCTCTTTCGTGTCTCCATCTCTTTCCCTCGTCTTATTTCCATCACAATTTTCACCATTAATTCCTTATTATTTTCAAAATCAAATTACACTACGGCAAAATTGAGGAGTTAAGGAACATTTTGGATCGAATAATTTCTTCTTTTGAGTAAGTTAATTTTTTCCTCTTTTTGTTCAAAGCAATATGTTTTCCTCTTATATGTGACTTTTCTACGCTCTAGGCATATCTCTATTTATTAGAACTCATAAAATCATGCTCTAATTGTTGATCAAACTCTTCTTTGTATAGATAGGCTATTTTAGGATTTGAAGTTATGTAAGGGAAGACTAAGATTATGAATTTACTCTAAGGTAAGGGAAGCTAATTATTTAGAAGTTATTAGTTTTCTTACAACCACATCACACAATAATTTGTTGTTTGATCTACCAAACTTCACTTTATAAGTTGATTTTGTAAGATTGAGTTAAATTTAAAATTTATTTTGTTGTTTGTTGATCTACTAGTTAATGTCTAGTATCACATTCGAGATTTATATGCTGGACGTGAGAGAGATATGTTTGAAATCTCACATCAACTAAAAATAAGACTAATTCACGGTATCTAAGTATATACTAACCTCATGTTACCATTAGTATTATCAGGTTGAATTACATTTAAAAGTTACTTCTTAATAATCTAAATTGAGAGAATTTTTTTTTCTAAAATATAAAAAATAATCTTAGTTATATTATATTTGAACCGATATAAATAAAACATTGATTTTCATTTTTCATTTTATTTCTTCGTACTACCAACCAATTTAAAAAATCATTTAACTCGTTTGCTATTTGCTTTCCTATCAATCTTTTTCTCTCTTAAGCTATACATATCTCGGTTTCTTTATGCAGAGAAAAGTCTATGACTTTTTTTTCTTTTGGTATAATTGAAGTCTTGAAACATCTCATACAACTTGCGTTGTTTATTAATATTATATTTTTAATTGATGAAATGTGTTAGCTTGGAGGTTTTGTCGTACATGTAAAAGCTGAAGCATTTGGTATCTCTTGTCAATTTGCATCATAATATAAAATGTTAATACAATAGTCAAGCCGCAACCAAAGTAAATTATTTTTCTTTAGTAAGCCAATGTTTTATTTCCTCATCAAAAACGCATATTTCCACCCACCAATAATTAATATAAGAAAACTCTATGATTCTTGAACCAACTCCATCTATTGGCTAAACCTAATCATACTCATCAATTATAATCATATAATATGAAACATATGAAAAGGGAACAAAATTATGCAAGTGGCTGTCCCTAATCATATAGTATCATGGATTTGTTTTTAAAGAAACAAACTTTTCTTAAGCAAACGACAAGGAAAAAACTCGATTATTTTATTTCTCTCTATTAAGCAAACTTTTTTGTAATGCCATAAAGAAATATTTAAATCTACAATATCATATAAACTACCATAATCTAGTATTGTTAAGTTGATTCTAATAGTTAACTTTATGAGTTAATTATCTATATAATTCATTGATTGTTGTCAGGGAATTCATATTTAATTAACTTATAACCCTGATTGTGGGGAAAATAAAAAGTGTTAAAAATCATACAATAGAAAAATAATTACTTTTTAGATGAAGTATGCTCATAGATAAGATTATAAATCAAAATTTAAATAAAATAAAATTTAACGTGATTTGACTTTTTGAGTTTATATTCATCAATACTTAATAAAAATATTTTATTATCTAATTAATATGTTTGCTATAATTTTTATAAAGATAAAATTGTAAACTTTCTCTAGTGACAACAAAAATAAAAGTGTAAATTCTCTTATTACATTGTAAGAATAAAATTTAAAATTCTCTCATATAATTTTTATAAAGATAAAATTGTAAATTCTATGATAAAAGCTAACTCTACCTAAATTTCCTATATTTTTAAGAAATAGATTAAGTTGATGAATAAACTCAAATTAATTTCTCATTTTTATAATACTTATTTTTTTAAATATTACTTAATGTAAAATTTTGATAAATAATAGTATAAAAGCAACACAAATATATTATCATGTGAAAAACTAGGAAGGAAAAAGATGATATATTAATAATTTAATGTTTTGTAGTTGATGGAGATCCACTAGAGAGATGAATTATTTAGCGATTTTCAAGATGATGAATAAGTTGATAGAAGACCATAAGTGTTTTAGTGCTTTCTGAAATATGATGGCATAAAGTTTGAGCAAGATCCTTTTTTTCTTAGTGCAATCAATATATAAGATAAAGACAAGACACTTTGCAGTTACTTGTTAAGTAGTTGGACGTTGGTTCCTGAATATGAGTTAAAACATAACACATGAGATTTTTGTTGAGGTTTATTGTTAACGATACATCGATGAGACAAACCACACGCTACTCACCTCCCAATCTCGAATTAAATCAACTATGTTTAAATATGTTTCATTAGAAATATGAGTTCTCGAATCACTAATAAGGTCTTAACCAACCTACTTATTGTAACACCCTATTTAATTAATAAATATAATTAAAGGAAGCATCACACTGAATAATAATATAAATGTGGTCCAAAAATTTAAACCCTATTCCTTACAATTATCCAAGGAAGTTCGAACATAAAAGGCACACCACGATGCCAAACAGGTATAAAGGTAAAACAACAGTAATTGATAATATACCAAAAGCTAAAACAGAACATGGGTCGTGGCCCTAAAAGAAAAGCCCAAATAAAAGAACTCCAGCCCAGGTAGACTATGCAACATAATCATCTCTCCTCTGTTGACCACGAGTACCTCTCACATATGCTCCCATCAATAAATTGATGATCATCGCAAAGGTAGAAGAACAACATACAAAGCAATCAAACAAGCAAAGGGTAAGCTAGAGCCAAAAAGATTTTATCATACAATCAGATATATTTTCACAATCCGATATGCATACATCATCCAAACATGTTATGACTTTTCAATCAATACACCAAGACTCGACTCATCCGGATACATATAATCTAGTCGGATTCAGTGGATGCTTGCACTTGTGGTGGATTACCTGCTCACCCCGAGCTATGTGTTACAAGTGTTACAATGATTCAATCCCCCACACACAAGGTTAGCCCTTGATGAGTTTCAGGCCTCCTACTACTCTCACCACAATAGTTAGTCCGCTCTAAGTGAGACTAACTGAATCCTTAGAGTGTCAGGATGCAACCTTACCTTGAATCCTTACCAAATTATATAGATTCGGCACCACTATGGGCACCCACTAACAGGGGCCATGGAATTACGTCCCGACCACTGAAGCACTATCCTGAAATCTCACCTAGAGATTTAAAAGAATTACGCACTGACACAGACCAATCATGCTCAATCAATCAGGTAATATTTATCATACACATAACCTCATGCCAACCCTTTTCAACCAATCCTCGTTCATATCCAAATATTGAATACATACCAACTCATCCTTTGTATTTCATATCAATGCCATGCCCATTTGATACCAACCATCTCATTTAATTTACATGTCAAGTTCATACCAAACCCATCATTCACCATCAATGAATCACATCACTCATACATAACCGTTCATCACATATTTTTACCATAACAATCATATCCAAGCAAGTGCCAACCATCCAAGAACAAGAAACAGCCAAACACCACACTGCCTTCGCCCAACTCCTCGCTCAGGCTAAAGGGTCTCGCTTAGGCGAGCCCCCTTCGCCTAGGCGAGGGCTCGAAAAGGGGGAACAGTAACCTCACGTGGAATCTCGCTTAGGCGAGACCCCTCTCACTTGGGTGAGATTTTCGCTCGCTCAGAAAGAACGTGGGTCGCCTGAGCGACTACTCACGTGAAGTAGCTTGGGTGAGCCTTTGTTGATCTCGCCTAGGCGAGACATGCTCGCTTGGGCGAGAAAACCAGTGCTCAACACTATTCTCTCGTGCAACAGTCCAATAACACAGCCCAAACAACACAATACGATATTTTATAAGCTCAAGCAGTAAACAATCCATGAATCATGTAATATCATCAAAGAAATCATGAAAAATCAAAGCTTTAACAGAACCCTAACTTCCCTTACCTGGAAAAGGGCTAATATTGGACTTCAACTCTTAAGCCAGCGAAACCAGTAGCTCCAAGGGCAGATATATGAAGTGAACGGGAGATGGAGGTTGAACTCACTTGAACTTGGGTAGATCTCCAAACCCTAGCAGAGGTTCTGTGGAGAGAAAATGGATGAGTTAGGGCACTGATTTTTCAGAATAACTTGCAAGTGAGGGACTTTAGGGGACTTGGCACCCTATGGGCCGGCCCTTTAGACCCAAGAGTGTGGCAGCCCCTAACATTAGGGCACTCATTAAAAGTGGCCTTACACTTATAATAATTATAATAATAATAATAATAATAATAATAATTGCATCCACAAATCAGACTTCAATGGTCTTATCTCTGCCCGTAATAATGAAATTTTGTGCTGGTATTGAGCTTTTATGGCGATTGGTTTCAATATAAAAACTTTTCTTTTTCCTTTTTGTGAAAAACAACAGTTTTCTAGTTCTATGTAATTTAACTTTTAGCCACGCTATAAATCTAAGCCTTATCAGCAAATGTTTGCGTTATCCATACTATAGAATCTCAACTCAGATAACAACAAAGATAAGAAAAACCATATTATATATATATATATATATATATATATATATATATATATATATATACTCTCATGCACCTTAAACATGGTTATCAATTTAAGATTCAATATGAACTGAATGTAGATCAATAAAATCATATTCTCATAACTATTATTTAAATATCTTATATTTAAATTATCCATCAACATCATCTAAATATCTGTTTCTATTATTGTTGCAGATTTTACTTACGAGAACTGTGGATAAAGATTACATCGCCACCTCGATTGCCATTGGATGGGGCCCTTTATCATTAAGTAATATGGTATTCGTTTAAGAGATTAAGGACTCTATAGAAATAGAAGTGAAGAATATCAATATTGCATAGAACATTCACTACGTGCCAATTGAAACTATCAACATGGTGAAACATGTGAGATGAAGTTCCTAATCAGCAAAAAATTATTTTGATGATTACTTCTCTTATTATAAAAGGAATATTTTTTTTTTTAAAGTATGATATGTTAAAGTTATTTCTTTTTTCTTGTTGATGTATTAGTGTGTTAGAGAGAGAAAAAAATTAAAAAAAAAGTTATTTTTAAAGGTTTTTTAGTAGTAATTTATTCTATTTTAGAAGATATTATTATTTTGTCTTTGAATTGAGAGAGACAATGTGATTTTATTTTCTTCACTATAATTATATAACTGCTAATTGTTAATTATGTTTATCTTTTTATTTTTTATTTAAATTCAGTTATTATGTTGTTATTATAATATCTACATGGTATTAAGTTTGATTGCTTTGTAGTATTTATAAGTGTTATTAACACCGGAATATGTTTAGAAAAGTTTTCTTAAAGAAAAAATATTTGGTATTTAAGTTTGTGCATGAGTAATCTATCCCTCTTTTGGAGTAACTTAACTAGTATATTCATTTATGGTCTATCATTGTTATTTCAATAGATAATAAGACTAATAGTGAAAATTGGATAAACCTATTTTAAAGTTATGATAATGAAATATGAGATATAAAAATTTAATGAAAATAATTTTTTATTGTGAAAATTAAAGACGAAGGCAAATTTGCGAAAACAAATGTAATTGAAGAAAGACTCCTGACCATCACAAAGCAAAGGTAATTTTATTTTTTTGACAATACGATAGACAAATTCAATTTTGTCCAACATTATGGAAAAGAATAAAACAAAGGAAATTTGAGATACTCTCGTCGAATTATATATGAGGTTTAGAATATTATTTACGATAAAATCTTATACTCTTAGAATGAGTGAGGTTAAATTGGTGATAAACCATGTAAATAATTTGAATATCTTATATTTGTCCAATTTTCAACAACAAATTTTAACATAGTTGAAAATGAATGTGTAAAACTTTAGAGTTTATTGAATTTGTATGATCAACTTATTATCAACATAATGAGTAGTATTATTGATAAACATCTACACTTTGAGGATATTATTGGAACTATAATTGAGAAAGATTTTAGGTGAAAAAGTAAAATGGAAATGGTGGAAAGTTAAAAACAAACAAAATTTGACATTCATGAAAGGTATATCAGTTGAATGTGGCTCTAGTGAAAGTCAAAATTATGGTAGATCAAAATCTCTAAGTAGAAACATATCAAATGCTTTCATTATAGCAAAAGAGAGCCTGCAAAGAAATGTTGATAGAATGGAAGAAAAAAACTTAATCATTAACCTCACAAGGTTTTGTTGCAAGTGCATCAGAATATGTACATATTCTTGTTAGCGAATCAATAATTAGCTCTAACAATGGAAAACAATTTCATAATGGGTGATAGTAGATTTACGAGTGATTGATTTTACACTTATAAACCTATTTCGAGAGGTTGTTTTCATGAGTAACAACCATGGCTTACAGATCGTTGTAGTCGGTACTATCAAAATAAAATTATATGATGGTACTATATACATAATTCAATGGGTAGAACATGATAGAAATAAAATATGTATAAGATACAATAATACAATATATTCAAGTATGAGTTAAAAATTGTGTATCTGGAATTAATGAAGGATATATGGAAGCACGTAGTATGAGATGCTACTGTTCACTTTTTGATGGATATTCTCAAACGTAAGAGTGTTTTACGTTGTTACTTAAAAACTGACTAATGGGTATCAGTTTTATAACCCCTCAGCAGAGACCAGGGACCTCTCAAAATGTATTTGATTATTCAAGCCCATCACAGACCGTTTATTAAACAATCCAACCCCATCACGGATCGTTCATCAGAATACCCAAAATTATATATATTACCCATACAATAATTAATATTAACAAATAACTTAATTTATTATTAATGCTAATCCATAATAATAACAATACAGAGAATAATAATTTTATATAATAAAATTATATAAAATATAACATTCTCCCACTTGGATAACATTAATAAATAAATTAATTATATCAATTGCAACATAAGTACAAATATCAATTAAGAAATATAAACATGAATCACAAAGATAATATCCGATAGGGATACTTACCATATGCTTAGATTTCTTAAATAATGGATAATATATAGAATAAAAACAAACATAAATATGTGATCCCAAAATGGTTCATAAATTCTCTATGTAGAAAGAGAAAAGATGTAACGAAACTGACGTCATTGACAAATTTACATCTCATGAAAACCATAATAATATAAAGTGTAAATCTCAGACTCCCACTAACCCAATACATCAAAAGACTTAACCACACCCATATGAGTTACATGATTTTGAAAAACTCCAACAGATAAGCCTTTAGTTAGTGAGTCTGCTAACATATTTTCTGTAGCAGTATGCTCAATCCGAGTTTGATAATCCAAAACTTTCTCTCTAACAAACAGAAATTTTATATCAAAATGCTTTGAGCGAGTAGAACTTCTGTTGTTTTGAGATAAATGGACGACAACAGTGTTGTCACAATATATCACAAGTGGCCTAGAAATACTTTCAACAATTTGAAAGCCAGAAATCAAATTTTTAAGCCACACAGCTTGACAAGTAGCTTCATAACAAGCAACATACTCTGCCTCCATAGTGGAAGTAGCTGTAAGAGTTTGTTTAACACTCTTCCAAGAAATGGCTCCTCCTGCCATCATAAAAATAAAGCCAGAAGTAGACTTTCGGTCGTCAGGGCAACCAGCAAAATCAGAATCAGAATAACCAATGACCTGAAGTTGATCAGACTTCTTAAAGGTCAACATATGATCCTTAGTTCCCTGCAAATATCTAAAGACCTTTTTAACAGCTTTCCAATGATCCAAACCTGGATCACTCAAGTATCTCCCTAAAGCATTAACAGCAAAAGCAATATCGGGACGAGTACAAACTTGAGCATACATTAAACTACCAACAGCGGAAGCATATGGGATTTTTTTCATTTCAACTCTGTCATTATCATTTTGAGGACACTGAGATTTGGAGAGTTTGTCACCTTTTTGAACAGGTGTTGCACATGAGGAGCAAGAATGCATGTTAAACCTCTTGAGGACTTTATCTATGTATCCTCTTTGAGACAAACCAAGAATGCCACGTGACCTGTCACGAGAGATCTGAATGCCCAGAACAACAGAAGCATCACCAAGGTCTTTCATATCAAAGTGGCTATTTAGTATAAATTTTGTCTCAATCAAAAGTTCAACACTACTACTAGCAAGAAGAATATCATCAACATATAAAACAAGAATGATGAAATGGCTCCCATTTTTCTTCAAGTAAATGCATTGATCTGAGGCATTTTCCTTGAAGCCAAAAGAAGTGACCACCTGATCAAATTTCAAATACCATTGCCTAGAAGCTTGTCTTAGTCCATAAATAGACTTCTTCAACCTGCAAACCAAATGCTCCTTACCTTTTTTAGCAAAACCATCAGGTTGAACCATATACACTTCTTCAAATAAATCTCCATTCAAAAAAGCTGTTTTTACATCCATTTGATGAAGCTCCAAATCAAAATGAGCTACTAAAGCCATAACAACACGAAAAGCATCCTTAGTAGAGACCGGTGAGAAAGTCTCCTTATAATCAATGCCATCCCTCTGACTATAGCCTTTTGCTACAAGTCTGGCTTTATACCTTTCAACTTTTCCATCTGGACTACGCTTAGTCTTGAAGACCCATTTACACCCAACTGGTTTACAACCTAGTGGCAAATCCACAAGATCCCAAACATCATTATGGGCCATAGAAGCTAACTCATCATGCATAGCATTTAACCAATCATCACCATGAGAACTAGAGATAGCCTCTTCAAAAGTAGTAGGATCATCAACATTATTTAGATCATATTCATGCTCTTGAAGATACACTAGATAATCATCAGATATAGAAGACCTGCGTACTCTTTGAGATCTCCTCAAAGAAATTTCTTCAACAACATCATCATGAACTTGTTCATCTACTACAGGTGATGTGGCATCCACAAGATCTGGAACAAATTCATTTTCATCACGGGCAACTAGAATGACATTATCTGCAGGAAGATAAATGGATGACACGTGAATAAAAACACGGTCTTCTCTAAAAGTGACTGGTCGTGGTGTATTGCTCCCATTGTCCAAATCATCCTTAAAGAATACCGCACGGTCAGACTCAATAACCCGCATAGAGTGAGAAGGACAATAAAACCTACTACCACGAGAACCCACACAATAACCAATAAAGAACCCACTGACAGTCTTGAGATCAAGTTTTTTTAACTGAGGATTATAAGGCATCACCTCCGCCTTACAGCCCCACACATGGAAATGTCTCAAACTTGGCTTCTTCCCAAACATGAGTTCATAAGGAGTCTTTGAAACAGACTTGCTAGGTACTTGATTAAGAATATACACAACAGTCCTTAAAGCATCTCCCCAAAGGAAATCTGGTAAAGAGGAATGACTAAACATACATCTCACCATCTCTAAAAGAGTGCGATTCCTCCTTTTTGCAACTCCATTTTGCTGAGGAGTACCAAGCATAGTATACTGAGCTTCAATACCACATTCATCAAGAAATCTAGCGAAAGGTCCAGATTTCTTCTAATCTCATCATATCTGCCACAATACTCTCCACCTCTGTCAGACCTTACACATTTTATCTTCTTTCCTGTTTTCAACTCAATAGCAGCTTTGAAAGACTTAAAAGCATCCATGGAACTTGATTTTTCCTGTAGGAGATCTATCCAACCAAAATGGGAATAATCGTCTATAAACGTAATAAAATACCTATATCCGCCCATGGAAGTGGGTGTGATAGGTCCACATATATCAGTATGAATAAGCTCCAACACATTATCACTCCTGTTTGCTCCTGTATTCCTTACTTTTGCTGTAAGCTTGCCCTTAACATAATCAACACAAGTATCAAAATCAGAAAAATCCAGATCATGCAGAATACCCTCTTTAATCAACCTCTCAATCCGAGGTCTAGAAATATGTCCCAGACGTCTATGCCACAACATAGAGGAATTTTCATCAACTCTACTACGCTTATGTCCAATAACAGAATTAACAGACATATCATTCAGATTCAGCATGTAAAGTCTATCATATAAAACTCCTGAGCCAACAATAATTGAATTGAAATAAACAACAAGTTTACCATTGCCAAATTCAAAAGTGTAGCCACATTTGTCCAAAATTGAAACTGAAATCAAATTCCTTCTTATAGAAGGTACATAAACAACGTCTTTTAATAACAAAACATGTCCAGAAGGTAAATTTAAAGAAACTACTCCTATGTCTTCAACTAGTGCTCTAGCTCCATCTCCCATGATAATCTTGGACTCGACA
>Ga0209589_1008619_pt1 | contig 15829 bp, 6 predicted proteins | sample CowpeawhiteBW_FD_187525 | JGI IMG/M metagenome (GOLD analysis project Ga0209589, IMG submission 187525) | Root nodule microbial communities of legume samples collected from California USA - Cow pea white BW (SPAdes) (version 2) | ecosystem: Host-associated > Plants > Roots > Nodule | place: USA... | reverse complement strand
TTTTATTAAAAAAAAAAAAAAGGCGGCTGGAAGCTGAAGTTTTATTTGCTGTACGATGTTGCATGCCTCAGTTATAACTGCAAGTAAACCTTCTACCGTTCAACTTGCCAACTGTGCTCGTAAGTAAGATGAAACTGTTGTTCGATCATCAAACAACTTTTCCAAAGACATCTCTACGAATCCTCCTCTTCCAATAGAAATTAAACAAAAATATATTAGGAAGCAAACCTTGTAACATGACTCCCATGTATTACGTTTGTGGTCTTCTCACAAGAATGCACTGGAATGAATTCAAACACCGGCACAGATTGCTCCTGAAAAACATTATCATGTATACTTCAAAATTTGACGACGTCAACCATTATTACGGTAAGTAGATTTTCTATATAAATTTCTTGTATACTTTAAACTAGCACACATGCACATGAAATACACGTGGATAGAGAGGGAGACCTGTCGACCAAGATGAACAACAAAATTTTGCGTCATCAACATGCTTCACATCAAGTCCAATAAACCAGGATCCAGCGCTCACATCATCGTGGGCATATGTACGAAGAATAGATCTGTCAAGTCAACAGATTCAAGATCAATGCATAAACGGAAACAACACTGTATGTGTAGATAGGAGTATATCTGACCTGTTTATTGATATAAATTTGGCCAAAGCTCGTGATATAACATACATCTCTCCTGATGCATGGCGAAAGTATCTGTTGAGCAGGAGATTTGATCATCATTTAAAGAGGAGATAGATGACACGAAGAAAAATATTTATGATGGTTAGTGCACCTCAAGGCATTCGGTGTTTTGCACCATAACACTAAATAAAAACATGAAATATTCAACTCACATGGATTATTTTTTATTAGGAATTGTATGTGCAGGAAACAAAATTTTATTCATTAAGTCAACTTATTTATGGAACATGAGTAAAACAGAAAAACTATCAATTAATAAACTGCCTCAAATATATTGTCTAGAAAAAAGTTAACAACAAATTTATCCTATCAGTCAATGAGTTTTATTTAAAATAAAACAACATAATCTAAAAAAATTTGTTGCTAATTAGTTCCAACAGTTATATAATCAACGATGTCCCATAATGGGCTTATCCCAAAAATATTGTTTTAAAAAATGTATTGCAGTTTTACATACTGGATCAACAAACTCAGTTGCAGAATATCGTGAAAAAAAAAAACTGTTTCACCAAAGATACACTTTCAGTTATGAAAAGCTGGGTGCATAACTGGTGACTAATTTATTATACAAGTTTGACATGCAGTAAAATTAATGCACTTTTTCTGTCATGAAATAGCAGGTTGCTTGACTTACGATTTTTTGTCACCAAATTTCCACCATTCTGGTTCATACCATTTATGGTTCCTGTCATATTACAAGATACCAGCATGAGAATCACAACATATATTCTCTCTAGAGCGCATAAAATAAAGCATTTTAAGCAACTTAAAGGGGCTCACAGCTCAGAGAAAACTTCGCCTGATTTCATGCACCCCAAGTAAACACGTGGTTTGTCCAAGTGAGCAGCAAGTGTAGCTCCCAAGGCATCTGTGCAAGGAAATACCAAGTGGTAAGACACATGTACATCTAAAAAGGTTAACAAGTTCTCTGGAATTTTATTAGATAGGGTGTGGGGGAGGAGGGCGAGCACACAATAAAATGTTATCATACAATCATTAAAAGAACAATTTATATAATTCTTTTCTTCTTTGTTTTCTTTAATATATTTCCTCTATTCTTGCTGGTGCTTTATATATGTAGAACTTGGTAATGAGTTGTAGCCTAATAATACAATCTTGGATAATAGATGTCTAATAAAGATGAAACTTGAAAATTACTCCACAAGAACATCAGTTGCTATCAAGAGGAATACTTTTTTCTTCCGATATTTCTCTAATAGGTTGAAGTTTTCATCGGAAGCATGCAACCATCTACGATGAGAATGTTTGAATTAAGCTATTATATATTATTTAACATGAACTTTTAATGTTTTAAAATTCATCAAGTACGAAGTTCTTGGTATCACAAGGCATGAAGTTCTTGACATATATAAAAGAAGGAATATAGATTTGAATTTGCAGGTTAAGAAAAATAGAAAAGGATAGATCACTACTACATTGGACAAGTAATAACCTTCTGCCGAAAGATTGATAATTTTTCCAAAACTGTTTTTAAGATGAACTTATAAAGATGACAGAAAAGTACACTATAATATCAAATTTTCTTAACATACAGCTGCATATGTAATGCAATCTGCAATTTCAAGTAAGGACGAAAATCTCAAGGCTAAAGCAGTGATTCTATGATATAATTTTACGCAGAAGCTATTATTTTTCACTTCCAAGCAAAACAGTAATAAAGCCTTTCAAAATGGAAAAAATAAACCTCATATTTGTTATAAGTTTTTAAACACATTTATTTAATTAAAAATGTTGAAGATCTCACATCAACAAGAGACAAGGTCAATTTATAATGTATATGTTAGGAACAATCCTCACCTTACTGATTTGGTAAGAATGAGTTTGGTGTAAACTCGCTTCCTAATAAAAACTTTTTCTTTTCTTTTAATAAAAAGTGTAAACAAACGAGTCCTTAGTATGGTTTTAGACCAAGTCTATGGCTGAGTATTAGCTACTGTCACTACTTAGATTAAACATGACCCTTAGTATGCTTATAGACCAAGCGTATGCCTGATTATTAGCTACTGTCACTACTTATAGTGAACGTCTCCTTACGAGGCTAGTGGGCACTGCAAGTCCATCTCTTGAACAGTCAACAAAAAATTCAATACTTAAATTATTTGCTGAAACAAAAAAGAGGTTTCTCAAAATCAAAGGTATAGCTTCTCCATTTTTCCATTTTTTTTTTTGCAACAAATAGGAACGAGAAATTATAAATCAGATCAAACCTAAGTGACTAGAAAAATAAAAGAGGGGCATACCAAGATTGAACAACAATAGTCCAAGAAGCCACAAGTCCAATTAAAGATTCAGAGAAATCAAGCCATGAGGAAAGTTGAGAGAAGAGACACAGACATGCCATGGAATGGTCACAGAAAGGAGGGAGATGGAGATGAGGATAATGGTTATTTTGTAATTACACAAAAATCAAGGATAATATTAAGAAGCTATAAATGGAGCTTTAAGATTTTTAGTGCCTTTTTCCTTTTTTCGAAAACCCCATCCAACCACTCCTTGAGTTCATGAAAAGCACCGTTTTAATGATAAAATAGCATTTCCACTTACAGGAAATGTCCAACCATATGATGACTCCCACAAACTTGAGGTCATAAGATCATACTCCTATCTGTAACAACGGAGCTCTCTAATGCACGGAAGGATTTAATTGAGGAGTTCAATTAAGAGATAAAAGGAACCCATATACTTTATTGTCGAACTAGAGATATGACCAACTATAGTATATAAATAAGTACAAAACTCATTTTGTAACATTGAATTGTGTCCAAATTTACTTTCTAAGAGAAGTATTAAGTAAATTACATGATTAACAATAATCACTTCATTCAATCAAAGGAAAACTTACCAATATTTACATAAACATCATCATTGACTTTAGCATAAAACTCAGCATCCCATTTGTCTGCAGCATGAGCAAAGAACAATTTAGCCTTCTTTGGGAGTGCATCATTTGTTTCCACGTGATTATCCTGTCAGCATAAGTTTTAAAGGTGAGCTAACTACCTTATCCCCACTCAAAAAAAGTCTCAACATGCGTTACAAGCACCAAGTTAAGCAACAGCAGATGTATTACTTTTTAATCCCACATCTGCTTACTTATCTAAACTACAGTCTGAAAAAAAATTATTGTGGCATCATATAATGATGTCAACGCAAGATTGATGCCAACTCAAATATAGTTTCATTTAGAAGAAAAAAAAAGAGAGATTTTAACCATTGGAAACAGCACAATCAAATAACAAAATGCACAGTCAAATAACTAAGCCAAAAAGACAAGTTATTAAACAGGTTTTTCCTGACTGGCACCAGTTATGCCGGGTCCGGTACAACTGGTGACCAATTCTTTGCATCAGAATTCTGTGGTGAAATTTTCACAGTTCTAACTTTTAGCAATCAGGTAGATTCAATTTTGGCATGTGGAGGACGTTATATGTAATCTAAAAATTATACTCAGGAGCCTGGAGAATCTATTTCCAAATTCAGAATGAGACAACTAGCAATGATTTTTGCAGAAAAGCAAATGCCAAATAATAAACCTAGCCTGTCAATTTGCAATTCTAAGAAAATAAAAAGTTTAGAAGCACATGAAGAGATAAAAATCCGGAATTTAATTGAACATACAAGAATTATGAAGTCATTAGTCAGCCTATTCTCACGATCAATGTCTTTATCCAGATTGTCTCCACGATTTTCACTGCAAAAGTATATGTAAGATATAAGCGATGTTCCAATTTCTCCCACACACCCCAACCCATACAAGTCTAAAAGAAAGAATTTGAACCTTCTACCAATAACAAATCGCACAATGATGCCCTTTCCATCTTCAATTTTCTTCAAAGATGCACCTACATAGATAGTGCTTTAAGAAAATCACATCTAAATGATAATCTTAGTACAGGAAGCTGTAAACAAACTATCCAAGAAAGATACATTTGAAAACAAATTTTCATGATTTCTGAAAATAACTCCATTCAAAATCAATGACATAAATCAATACATGAGGTATAATATAATAAAAAACAGAGTTTCCATTATAGAGTTTTCTTATGATTCATGATCAATAACAGATATTAAAGGAATTAAAATACATCAATAAGAGGATACCGAGTCTTCTTTCAAGTGTGGAAATGAAGAGAGGAGCAAAGGGAAATGGATTTTTTAACAAACAGATATTATATTGAAAATCCTTATCAACATGCAGCAACAGTGAATTAAAACCACAATTTTATGTTTTGACATACTTTTCAGAATCTTAAGATTCACTATTTGAATCTTATGACTCAATGCATTTTGACTTGTAACCATTCATATTCCAAGATGAATCTTAAATGACTTTATATCTTAAGACACATGATTGAATCTATGAAACTCGTAGAACTTAAAGAACACTAGTGAGCACATCCTATTTGATTATTTCACCTTTTTTTGTACTCACCATTCAATGCATATACACTATCTAGCTGTTTAACTGTTTCATTTCCATTCTCCTAAAATAAAGTCTTCACAAACTTACATTTAACTGATAATTTTGTTGTATATGACTTCTTATGTTATTTTATCTATTTCTAATTTGATAGTTTATAATGAAAACTATAAATTATCTATATGATATATTCTAAGTACTGTTTTCTTTATAATTGAATCTTAGGATTCAATACAAAATTACAATTCAGGATTGAAGATATAGCTTCGCAATACATGACTTTAATCAAAATTACGATAACCATAGAGTTCAGGCTTCACATAAATTCTTTACATCACGTTTCATATTTACTGCTCTTCTATTCATTTTGAATCGAAAACAGACGAATATATACTCAAGACATGTGGGTGTGAGGAAGAGATGGCAAAGAAATAAATACCACTTCCCATCCACGCCTTGCGGATTGCATCTCTATTCTTTTGGCGGCCAAACTTTGTCAGTATACCTATCACAACCAACGGCCTTCTCCTGGAAAAAGTTCCATTTGTCTCTATCAAGGGTTTCGAAACAAAACCCTCTTGTCTAGCCGCAGAAAGTTCCGTCTCAAGGGCATCAAGCTTCTTATGTTGTTCTCTACAACCACATAATTCAACGGTACCAGTCACAAAAATAAATTAGCAAACCTTCAAAGTCTAAAGGATAAAGGACATCATGAATAAAATCCAATAGCAATCTATAAAAAAGCATGGTAATTTTTTAAGCAACGCGTTCAAGTAAATTTAACTCACCTGCAGGCTATGATCTTCAATGTATCATCCACAGATATAGCAGATTGTCCCTAGAATGAAAACCTCGCGGTTAATTTAGCCAGAACAAGTAGAAACAGTGTCCATCTCCTAATGCATCGAATTTTATAATACAATATTATCACACAGTTGATCTACGACACATACTGAATCCTAATTCCTTAATAATAACTAATAATACAGACGCCATCAACCAGTTCTCGAATTCAGAAAATTGACAGTGTCAGATCAAATTGAAACGCATTAATTGAATCCGCAATCGCAAAAATTAAAATCCAGTGCAATAGGTCGCGATTCGTCCTGGAATCGCGATAACGACGTAATTGAAATTGCAGGGAAAGAATTTAGAGGATTACAGATCAATGAAAAATAGAGTGTGTGAGGAGTGAGTAGCAGTAACTAACCGACCTGACCAGTGATCCTGTCGAGCTCTTTGATGAGGTAAACGCGATTCTCTGCATCCTGCCAAAGCCTGAAAAGGAAAATTGAGCAAAATGAAATTAAGCGCAACGACAACGGAAGAAGGAAGAGGAAGAGAAAGAGAAGAACCTTCCAGCGACGTAGATAGAAGCGAAAGTGGCGAACATGGAGATGAGGAGTGCGGGAATGCGGGATCGATTGTTACCCATACTTGAGAGTCTGTGACTCGATCCCCTGCTCTGCATTTTGAATTCAATTCAATGCAAACCTATGCACGACAATGGTGTTATATATGTAGACGCAGAGAAAAGGATGAGAAGACAATTTGGTGTTGTGGTGTGGTGTGGTGGGTTCTTGTTGCTGGTCAAGTAAGTCACCACTGATTCACTCCTTTTCCTTCTGCCTTGTTATTCTTGCCAGAAGCGGATTTATTTGAGTGAAAAGAAAAATGTTAATCAAATCAATATTTTATTCAACTACTATAACTAATTATAAATAATTTACCATAAATGTTTTTTAAATAATATTTTCTTATTAAAGTTAATAGTTTTAATTATAACCTCTTAGATGAAGTTATTATCAAAAATAAGTTACATTGAATACAGTAGTTGATAGAATAATTTATTGAGCTATACTATAAAGTGTACTTCTAATGAAATTTGTTGCTAATGGAATACGTCAATATTCAATAAAAATAATGTTATTAATTATGTTTTAGAATCTCATTTTTTCTATTATCTATAATAATATTTAAATTGGATATATTATTTTTGTATTTTTTTTAACGAGGATTTTATCTTTCATAAAACAAATAGGAGTTTTTGTCTTGCTGTTTTAGTATTATATCATGATTTGAATATTTATTCTAACCTTAAGAAAGAGTTTCCTTAATTTATTATTGTTTAGATTGGATATTGTCTTCTTTTATTTGGATTGAGTTGATGGGTTGGATAAGGACCGTGTCAAAAAAATTCACTCATTACCTTCATTTATTCGTCAAATATTTATTTAAAAAATATTTGTAAACATTTTAAAATTGGCAAATACACGTAAATATTTACAAATATTTAAAAAATATTTTATAAATTAAAAAAATTATAAATTAAATTTTAATTTTAATTTTTTATTAATAACATATACAAATAGTATAATATTTTCGCATTCAACCAGTTTATAAATAAATATTAAAATATTCATTACTGTATGTAATAAATACTCACATATATCAATTATTCGTTACGAAACATTCTCACAGTTAGAAATGTTTTTCAATCCCTAGGATTAGTTTGATTTGTATGGTTTTGGATCGAGTTAGTTGTTTCTTTTAATATATTATTATTTTGTGTGAATTTTACATGAAATCCATTTGAAAAGAAATGAAAATTTCTAAAGCTGAAATTAAATTCGTATGACATTAAACTGATATTGAAAATGTGATAAAAGACATTAAAATTTTAATAAGTTTGTTGCTTCTCTAGAAAAAACTTCCAGAACAAATACAACTTTTCTTATTCCTTAATTAATTTAAAGAAAAATTTCAAAATAGTAATTTAAAAACATTAAAAGAATGTGAATTTCTATTTTATAAACGAAAATGTTGTTCTTACACTAAACAAGGGGCAGTTAAGGTTTGTGTAAATGAAGAAAAGTCCATAAGTTCGAATAGAAGGAAAAACATCAGCCTATTTGGTAATAAAGAAAAAGTAAAAAAGAAAAAGAGAGGACTAAACCAAAACAAAAAAATATGAGAATTTTTATTTTCTTGCCCAATTAGGTGAAAATTCAATACTAACAACATCTCAAACATTTTATGTGATGGTTTTACTTCTTATCGATTAAAAATCAGTAGAACTTATTTCATAAAAAACTAACAAATATGTACTGTGATAATTTATTGATGAATTTTCGTTTTTATTAACGGATTTTTGTGTTCATTTGAGTTATAATTAAATTGTTTAAAAATTACTTACATGAAATAGTTTACTAAAAGAAATTATAATAATAAAATTGATAAACCATTACTTTTTTATTAATTATAAACAGAGTACTTGAATATTCTAACTCCTGCGTCACAATTGCATCACAATTACACACAATTACAAATTACTAACCCAGCAGGCCTTATATGTATAGGTAGTGAGTGGTATTACAAAATCAGCTATGAAATTGGGCTCAAATTATTTATTCTAATTAAAACTATACATTAAATCACATACCATAGATAGATACAATTTGTCAATAATAAAAAAAAATTATCAATAATTTATGCTCATCGATGAACCATCAACAAACATAAATTCTTGATAAAGTAATTGTTAATAATACACGAATAAATCTTCTTCCTCATTTTCTTTCTTTTCTTTTTTCTTTATTAGTTCATCTTTTTCATTTTAATTTTTATTATGCCGCCACCTTTAGATTATTTTCATGATTTGGGTCTCATCTTTCTCTTATTTGTCATAAGATCTTTCATCTTTCTCTTATTCGCCATCAAGTCTTTTATCTTTTTCTTTATTCACCATATTCTTTAATTCTGATAATCATTGTCATTGTCATAGGTGTCTTCCACGTAGAGGTTAACAACATTACCTCGTGTCACCGTGTCATTCATACCTTCATTTTCTTCTTCTTTTTTTCTTTTAACTCATCTCCTCTAAAAAAAGATAGGCTTAAATACTTTTTTGGTCCTCATTTTCGTAGTGTTTGTTGCGGATGGTCCTCATTTTGACAAAATGTTTAAAATGGTCTCATTTTTACCGAATGTTTAAAATCATCCTCATTTTTACAATTTGTGATTTATTTGGTCATTTTCTATAACGCCGTTTAAATTATTAACGGAGCATTGTTCAATTTATTTATTTTCAATTTATTATTACACATGTACAATACACGTAATACACTCTTCTTCTCTTTTTCTTTTAACTCATCTCGTCTAAAAAAATATAGGCTTAAATACCTTTTTGGTCCTCATTTTCGTAGTGTTTGTTGCGGATGATCCTCATTTTGACAAAATGTTTAAAATGGTCCTCATTTTTACCGAATGTTTAAAATCATCCTCATTTTTACAATTTGTGATTTATTTGGTCATTTTCTGTAACGCCGTTTAAATCACATCAAAAAGGTATTTAAGCCAAAAAGATAAAAACTACATCAAATTAGATTAGAAAATTTGCAATCTAAAGTATTGACGAAATGAAACCGTCAATAATTATAATGACAAGATAATAAAAAAATATTCATCCATAATAAAAGTCGTAACTTATGGATGAACAATTATAATAACCTTTAGTATCAATAATAATTATAATAAGTTATCAACAAAAATATTTATTAAAGAATTCAAATATGAAATCTATCGATAAATTTAAGTTTCCAATTGAAGTTATAATCACTAATTCGAACAATATTTTTATATAGACTCCACAGTTTCATTAAGTGCAGCTGTCCCTTATCATATTTTGTTATCCATTATACATGTTTTGTAACCCTATATCATCATATTTATCCCATGTGGATTTAGACATATGATTGGATCAAAAGACAAAACTATTTTTAACTCTGTCTCTTACCTAGACTCAAACCTTATGTTGGGTTGGGTTATGAAGATTTCCTCAATTTTCGTACTTTCCTTTTTGAAGATAATTCTTTTTTTCATACAATATCCATCCACATGCAACACATTATTTCTTTCCTATTCAAAGTGTCTAAATTTATTAAGATACTATAAATAGATAAATGTGAGATCAACACACAGTAACTTAACCAATCATATATCGTTATATCCATTTTTAAATACCATTATCTTTTCAACAACCTTGTAGTAACTAACTTTTTATTTAGATGATCTATACATGATTGCACATGCTAAATTAGAGTTTATCACGTAAAGTAAATAAAAAAAATATAGTTTAATTTATGAATCCACATAGTATCAACTAATAATTAATTAAAAAATATCCCATAATAATAATATAATTTAAATAAATATTATAAAGATCAATAGTTTACTATATAATAATTTATATTTGAATTAAAGTGTCTTACACTCTAACTATGTTTAAATTATATATATATATATATATATATATATATATATATATATATATATATATATATATATATATATATATATGTATGTATGTAACTAGTCACACACTGATCCAGCCAGTTTCTAACCGATGCCAACCAAAATCCTACATCTGTATTCCATTATTTTCTCTTTCTCAAGCACTAGTTATTATTATAATGCATATTTCATCTTTGATGACTAGGGTTTATTTACGTACTGATAATATAACATGTTTTTTTATCTCTAACTGCTCCCATATCTTGCTGTCAAATAATTATAAAATACACAGATATCAACAAATTTTGGTTGAGTTTTGTGTTAAACTTTTGACTTTGCGGTTCCAAATGTTGATAGTGCATGAATATGCGTCTAGTATGGAAGAAGGAACGTATGTTTTTTTTCCTGCTTGAAAATGTTCCTCTATTTGTATTTCTAGAAGTCGAGTACTAAAGATAACTCCATTTTTTCCGTTGTAAACTCTGATTGTAGAAACCAGTCCAATGTGTGTGTGAAAGTGAAACTACTCTTTGAAAATTAACTACTCTAGAAGAAAGGTTGTCGTTGTTGAGGATATTTCAACACCACATGTCGAGAGAGTTATAGCCAGAATTAGAACAGTTCAACTTCAATGGCTGAAAACTCTTCTGCATATGCATGTTAAATGATTAGTAATTAAAGTTTCCATTTTAATGTCTATATATAAGTCTACATGATTGATTAAAGGGATCGTGTATGAATCCTAAGGGATGTGTAACAACTCTGTGTAACAGTTTAAGGGGCTCCTGCACTGCATGAAATGCATGAGGATTAATAGCAACGTTCTTGTTTTCTTATCTAAGATATTCATTTTTTCTTTTTCATTTTCATATTCAGTACCTTATTTATTTGTTAATTGATCATTTGTATGTTGTTTAAATGAGACGAAAGAGAATTATGCACTTCGTTTGGTTCTGTTCGTGAGAATGAAAATTAAGTAGGAGAATTACTCGTTTTATTTTATTTTATTTTTTTCAAGAGAAGGAGGAAGTTTCGTAATAAGTTCGCAAGTAGAAGTATGAAAAATATGTATTACCTAATATATATTTTAAAAATCAATGTAAAGTGAGATGAAAAGTAAGCTGTTAGGGCAACTGGACTAAAATTATATAAATTACTTTCTTCCTGTTCAGACTTTAAGTCCGAAGAGACAAAGTTATAAGATACTGGGGCTTCTTATTAAGATGGTAAATTTATGCTAATCTACCATTTCTATTATGAAAAGTCGTTATATTAGAGATAATAATTAGAAATAGAATTTGATTTTATTCTCTTTTAAACCTTCAGAAACCAAGTTTTAAACGCTTCCGATCATATGGCCAATTAAATCATGTTTTTTATTATATGAAATAAAAGAAATTCAATACCATTTATTGATGACTTGAATCTTATGAATACTATTTTTAAGGGATGTTTTTAAATTTGAAAAATCTATTATTTGGAATTTATTATAGATTGGTCATTTAATTATTTTTAGTAGACTTATATGTAAGACGTAACCTCTATCATTCGGATTACTTTGTCGTTGTCTTTTTATCTAGCAATAACATCTCTTTAATTAAAATATAGACAAGTAATAGTTTATTTCAACGGTATTAATTCCACATTGATAAAACTTATCAATTATTTAAATGTTTGGGATTTGAGATTAATGATTCAAGGAACCACATAAGATTTCTTTATAAACACATATACCACTGAAAGAATATTTCATATATAGTAATTATTAACTGTTTAATTATAAAGTTTGCTCCCACTGTATAATACAACCTTTATTTTATAAGCAGGTCAAATGTTAATATAAACATTGTTTTTTTCTGACTAAAAATAAACATATATAAGGAATCCTACTATAAAATCTTGATGCCCAATAATGGAAGTTTTATCATAGACCTTCATCACTATTATATATATAATACATAGACCTATGAGATAAATATACTATTAGTTCCATTTCTATTAAACAACGTTTTGACCTAGATGGACAAATTCAATAATGACCACTTTCATATTTATCTTGTTTTAAAGAATATTTTTTTGCTTTTCCGAGATTTTAATTTTGGTTTACTTTGTGTTGAGTATTTCGAATTATTTAAGCATATATAGTCTTGGATCTCCTAATGGAATTTACGGGTATACTTTTATTTTTCTTTTAAAAGAAGACATTGTTCTAGCATTTGATAATACACCTAAAGAGATTAATTTTCCTACCTATATCAAATGAGAATCAGTAGAAAAATTAAAAAAAAAGTAACAGACATGTATTTTTGTTGTTAGAGTATAGTTTTAGTTTTTAGGAGTTAACACAGTAACACCTCTCCACACACTACTTTTTCAAACCCAATTAATATTGCAGAACACGTATTAATGACGCACCTAATTACGCCGGCCATTAATATTAACTACTGCATCAGAATACTGAATTTAAATATAAGTTTAAAAAAAAAGAAAAAGTATGGTAGATTGTCATCACCTCCATAGAAATACAGTAGATGCTTTCAAAGTTTCAATGATCAAAGGTTGCCAGAGTAGCATCCATGTGATTCTGATCATACAAAGAATAATGGGATTGAATATATTTAGTGCCGACATACATCAGCAAACTAAACTAAACGCAATGTACAGTACATGCCAAAGAATGATGTCAACGGCGTAGGTCATAAGAAATTGGAGCAGAAACTGCTCAAAAGAAAAAGGAAAAAGAAATCCAACAAAGAAGTTTCCAAATTGTTGCAGCTATGTAGTGACCGAGAGAGCAACAAAATTCAACTTTGCCCCCTCTTTTCGAACTACACAATAACTTCACAAACCAATCCCTATCGATCTCGGTTTGGATTTGATCCGGTCTTCTGTATGAACGAAATCGAACACTAAATTCAACAATAAGAAGAAGTTCCTAACTAATCTAAGAAATAGTTGAACAGGTCTATGGAAGGTGTATGAGGTGAAACAAAGCTGAAGTTTGAAGAAGGGCTTGGCAAGACGAACGCAGCAGTTCCCTCCGTAAAATTTCTTCCACTTTGAAACACGGGACTCAAATCGTGAAGGAAGCTAACCATGGATGGATCCGAAGACGGAGGAGAGAAAAAATTTGAAGGAATGGGAGAGAGTGAAGCCGGCCCCGGAGACAAAATCCCTTGAAACATGTTTTGTTGCGATCTCTCCACTACCCCATCACCCATAATCTCTATCCCTTCCACAGCGTTTATGATATTCATATCCCCATGACCCATCACCGGTTTCTTCCCCATAGGCGACAAGGCCTTCTCCACGGTGGCGTAACGCGCCGCCGGTGACACCATTCCGCCGCCGCTGTTAAAAGGGTCGTTGTTAATGATGCCGGGAAGCGGGTCGGAGTTGGAGTTGGAGGAGGAAGAAGTGGAGCCGGTGAGGCGTTGAACGAGGTTCATGAAGTCACTTGGTGTGGTGTGGATAACCTTGGGGGAAACCGTGTAGATTATTATGGGTTGGCGCGGTGGTGGTTGGGGGTGTGAAGGTTGTGGTGGCAAGGGTGGTTTCTTGATTTTATGAGAGTCTTTGTTTATTCTGAGCGGTGTGGGGCGTGGACCTTGGAGTTGCAGTTCTCTCCTGGGCGATCTTTCCGTGGGAATGTGTGAGAATTGATCCATGTTGTTGTGAGAGGAGGGGAAAGGTGTGAGTGGTGAGAATGTTGTTGAGGAGTGGTGAAGCATAGTTGTGTTGTGATTTTAATCTGGGGATGGAATATAAGGGCACATATAAAGAGATCTGGTCAATGGTGAAGAGGGATTATTTTAATGAGAGATTACAGGTTATTGGTAAAGTTTGGCTTGTTGTGAGGTAATTTTTAAGGGTTTTTTCAGAGCTACGGCCGGTTTCGTGAGATTGTGGTTGTCTGAACGCGTCTGGGGAGAGTTGGAAAAGGTCTCTTCTTCCTTTGGCATGTCATTGTAGGATGTGATGACGTGGTTGGAGAGGTGTGTGTGAGAGAGTTCGAACGCAAGTGGATCAGTGTTGACAACTTGACACTGGCCCATGTAACGCTCTGTGTGGTTTCTATTTCCTATCATTCAATGACAATTTAAGACTTTTGAGTGCAACATGGCTATGCAGTGAATCTAAGGGAGAACCCGTCCTTCACCTATATTTCTTTCTTCTTTCGGTTACATTTAGTCATCTATGTGTAATTCGTTTCTTTTTTTATGGTTAATTTAGGTTACCAATGCTTCCTTTCCGCAACCAAGTTATATTGATGCATTTCAAATTTCTAATTGTCACCGTGTTTTTTTTTTTAGGAATTGGTTGGTAGTGTAGGAGAAGGTTACGAGGGTTGATTTGTGGATGACCCTGGTGTGATGACCAGTTGAATGATATGTAGGTAGAAGAAGGGCGTGAGTCTCATGGTGGGATCCACTTTAATACCCTTTTACTTGTTCAGTCTATCGATTTCATATTGCAACTTCTATTTGCAGTAATGTTAATAATAGTAGACGGTAGCAATGAAAGAAATAACAGTTTATAAAGTTCAGGTATATATAAGGTTTATTATTTTGCTAAAAAATAAATAACCTGTTCCACAATATGCCTTTTAATACAAGGATGATGATAATTTTTTAATTAAATTTTAACAACTTTTTTTACAAATTTAAACTGATATCTTTTTAAGTAGTTTTGAAATATAAATAATTGAAAATATAAAAAAATAAAAAATCAATTAAAAGATATTATCTTGAATGGCAAAATAAAATTATCAAAATTTAATTATTAAAAAAATCATTTTCCTTTAACACAAAGGCACTTGTGTCACCTCTGATATTTACCAATTTTATTATAAGATCAGGAAATGAAAAGGTTTTAAAAAACTATTAAAATGAACACTTGCGTGCATGCATAGTAAATTTTTGAGATGGACGTTGTTTGGACAAAATAGGTCTGGATACAGTCTATTCAGATTTTAGATTGTATTTCGGTCAGCACGGCATTTTATTTTAGCCAAGACATGTGATTGTGATTTCTCTCGTGTAATTGTTAAAAACTTAATTCATCCACCCCTATAGGTTTATATTCCTTTAAATTGATGTTTGGCCGTGTTTTAAATATTTTAAAAAAATAATAATCTATGTATTAGTGTACTTTGGTTATTAACTATTAATAGTAACTTAATGTTATTCATCAATGGAGTAAGAAATTTTAACCTTTGTTTGTGTGTGAAGATGAATTGTAAAGTGAATAGAAAGTGAAGTGTTTGATATAATGGAAAGATAATGAATTTTACAAAGCTAATAGTTATGTATGATTGATTTTATTTATGTTGATAGGTTGTTTTTATATATATATATATATATATATATATATATATTATTTTATTAATATTTTT
>Ga0209589_1008618_pt1 | contig 15831 bp, 4 predicted proteins | sample CowpeawhiteBW_FD_187525 | JGI IMG/M metagenome (GOLD analysis project Ga0209589, IMG submission 187525) | Root nodule microbial communities of legume samples collected from California USA - Cow pea white BW (SPAdes) (version 2) | ecosystem: Host-associated > Plants > Roots > Nodule | place: USA... | reverse complement strand
AATTATTATTGTTATATATTATATATATTAATAATAATAATATTAATAAATAATAATATTATTAATTATTATTACTGATATATTAATATTATTAATATATAATTATTATTAATATTAATATTAATAATTGTTATAATATTATTGTTTATTTTAATATTATTAATAATTATATATAATAATAATTATTGTTATTATTATATAATAATAATACTATTAATAATTATATATTATTATTATATAATATTATTATTATCTGTATAGTATTATTGTTATTATATTATTATTATTCAACGTGTAAGTATTCAAATTTCAACCAGGACCATTTTCAAATTAAGTTCAAACTTCAGTGACAATAAAACATATTTTTTCTAATTTTTGTGAAAAGCTTTGGCTAGGTCGATGCTAGTTCTTTTTTTATAAAAAAAATTAAATAACATGTGTCACGCCGTTTGTTATTTTTATCACCAAAAATAGGGTCTAAAAACAATGATTTTGAAAGTACAAGCATCAAACAGTGATCAAGTTTCGACCAGAGACCATTTTCAAATTTGGATCAAACTTTAGGGACCAAAAACATAGTTTTCCCTTAATTCTAAAACCATAACAAGCATAGAAAGGTTCATATGTGTACTAAATGTACCAATTTTCTTCGCTCTGCAACTTTTTTTTCTTCAAGTGGGTTAGTTTAATTGTAAATTGATAAAGTTAATTATGAATTAGATTTTTTAAAGGTAAGTCTAAAGTTAACTTACATATAGATTAAATGTATAATACAAATCCATTAAATTTATTTTTTCAATTAAATTAAATTAAATTTGACGTAGGATCAACATAATAGATTTGTCGTTGGATAACCCTAATCAACTTGAAATGGTCTAAGTCTAATATGGGCTTGATGTATCAATTGAAAACAGACCCAACTTGACTTGTTCCGAAAAGACTTAGCTCTATCTTGACCTGGCTCAACTTCATTCTAATTTGACTCAACTTAGCCTAGACTTGGACTGATTTGACTAAACTTTGACCAGTACCAACTCAACTTGACTTGATGTTAGGATGACTTGCCTCAATTTAGGGGTGGGATAATGTGATGAGAAAATAATAAAGGGTCATTCTAATGTTCAACAGTGAAAGAATATTGATGGTACACTCAAAAAATATGAAATATGATTGATAAGTCATAGAGTTCGTCATCACATGTTAGCTTGATAAGATCAAATTTGAATTCTTATAACTTTGAACTCTAAAGGTTCCTAGAAAGAGAAACTCAATTTTTCTATCTCAATTGATATATCACCCATTCTATTACAAATACAACTTTTTATAAGATGAATGATCTAAGACCTTATAATTTTCACATTAATTCTCACTAAGCAATATTTAATATATACTAGTAATTAACTCCATGTAATATTGTCTTTAATTCTCATTATATAGATAATTATTTCACACATGAGAACGTCAACCGTTCACTTTTTTGTGATTTTTTAATTTTCTCCTGTGATCATTCAACTATATAACAAAAAATATATAATAGCATTATAATGAGAACTCAAAATTGTATTCACCCATCAAACTTACTTTAACCTTGGTTTAAGTTGACTCTACTCAACATGAACTTACACCGACTTGACTTAATATAGGCACAAGCAGACTCAACTAAACATGGACACAAACTAACTTGATTTGGCCTAGACTCGATTGAATACGCTCAACCTAGGGTTGAGCCTACTAGTCTCTAACTTTGTTTAGTTGACTCGCCATGACCATAGTTTGATTAACTTGCCTCGACCTTGGCCTAGGTTAACTCACCTCAAGTTCCCCCTGACCAACATGGCTAGACATATGACCGTGCTAACTCGATTAGTCTTGAGCTTAGGTAGAGTCACCTTAACATTGACTCAGACCAGCTTAACTTGACTTGTAGGGTCCGACTCAAATAAACTCGATTTGGGTCAGACTTAACTTGAATTTTGACATGAGTTGACTCAACTTTGCCTTTGATCCATGCCAACTTGGTTCGACTTGTGGCTCGAGCCAACTCAACTTCATATGTGTTTAGTCCAATGCGACTCAACCTTGGCTTAAGCCAAGTCTCCTCAATCTAAGTTCGAGTAAAATCGCCTTGGTTTAGACTCAGACTAACTCGACTTGTCTTTTGGTCCAACCAATTCGGCTTCACTTGGACCTTGACTGACTTGAGACAACCTTTGTTCTAGATTGACTTAGCTAATCCTTTGGCTCAAACTAACTCAACTTGACCTTTGACCCTACTAACTTGACTCAACTTTCGATCAAACCAACTTGGTTAACCTAAGCCTGGACAAACTTGATTTAACCTTGACACATCTCGATTTTGGATTTTTAAAGTCCAATATCTAGTTTACATCTAACACAAATCTAATAAAATAAACGACACTTAAAATTTAAAAATATGAATTGATTCTACAATCTAGAATTTACAATTTTTTTTATCACGCTTACCCTTTTGGTTCATATATTCAACGTCACTATTGAAATTTTGGTAATTTTTTTATTTCATATTGTATTGAGTAAACTTTGATTTTATATATATATATATATATATATATATATATATATATAATATTTTCTTTTACTATAATTAAGGTTAGAAATGTCAATATATGATTCTAATCTCGTATTCAAATCAATTCCTAAGAACTCAAGTAAGGTATGTATGAAAAAAATGTCATTCTCTCAAATGTTCTAGTCTCACACCTTTAGTTTTAGGGATGACAATGTTGACCCAATGGGTCAACTAGGAGGCCTGTGAAAATAATACGAGGTGGGCCAAGATATTGAGTTCACTAACTTGTAAAAATTAAAATCGCATAACCCACAATCCGCTTGGGCCAGACGTGTGGGGTGAGGTAGGTTGACCCGCAATCTCGCATAACCTAACACTCTTATTCCAAAGTTAGTAACTTCAACTTGTGAATTGTCCAAGATGCATGCTTATTTTCACTATTTTTGTCGTGAGTTTCGTAATATTATGATTTTAATTTGTGAATTCTAATGTTTGGCTTTGTCAGGAAATGTAAATCTAAATCTACTCGACTCTAGAAACAGTAGACTAGTAGTATTTGAAACTTATTTTTTAGTTTTTTTATAGACTTTAGTTCATGGTCAATTTGGAGAGGAAGTTAAGTTAGAGTTGATCCTAAAAGTTGCAACTCACATTGGTCTAATTGTAAATTTTGGTCTAATTGTATGTTTATTTAGTAATATGTTCTCTTACTTTTATTTCAATAATAAATGTAAGCCTAATAAATGTAGCTGAAAGAATAAACACCTCATTCAAATCACCTTAACCGATTTTGAAATCAACTTGGTTTAGATGTATCAGAACTCTCCTAGGAAATGACAAAAGAATTTTGAAAAACAATTATATCTTTAATCAAAATGACTGAGATTATATTGGTCGAGATGTACAAGTCTAACATAATAGATTACCAAGTCTTAGAACCCATTTACTAGGTTGAGATGTGCAAATCTTGACAATCCCAAATGTGCAAACCGTGCACAACACAAATATAAATATATTAAATAAATAAATAAAATGAGATTAATAACAATTTAATATTTTAAAAAATACTTATAAGACTGATAAATAAATAAAATAGGATTGAAGATGCTTATTTAAGTAAAAATAATTTCAAAATAAATAAGTAAATCGTTAAAATGATAAATGACTCATTACATTATCTTAATGAATTCTTATACTTGACATACTATAATTTTAATAATAACGTGTCGCTTACTTTCTTTTATAAATTTTTTACCTCTACTTTTTTTTTGTCTTACTTTCTTATACTATTTCTCCTTTTATTTCCTCCACTAAATTTTTCTATCTTGATTCATCCTATGGATATACTTAGGCAAAGAAAAATTCGTTTTTATTTATTTTTACTACATGCAATGACGGAGAAAGAAATATTTTAATTTCTTACTTCTCTCTTTTTGTGTAAGACGAGATAAGTTTATGTTATCTCCTTTTCTATTTTTAAATTCTATTAATTAAATTGTTGGTCATATAATATTTCAGGAAATAGAAAATTATTTAAATTATTCAAAAGTAATATAATTTAATGTATCATATTTAAAAAATAATGAGTTCTAAATTTTAAAATTTTCTCACCCTTCGCTTCCTTTATTCATCACAAAAAAAAGAAAGAAGGAGAAATGGTTGCATATTAAGAGTGAGTTGATGCATTGGTTCCATCCAAAAGAAGAATTTTTCTTCCTAAACGTAACTCTCAACGATTTATATACATAAATAGCAGTTGTGTAATTGATGAGCATCGTAATCAAATAAAGAGGATATGAGAATCCAAGGACAATGGCACACCTTAAAAGAAGGAAAAAATGGTAATGAGAAAAACATCAAGATTTGGATAACATTAGTTAATAAGAGTAAAGATATAAAAGTACAAATATTTTATTGATTTGTAGGAGAAAGAGTTAGTTGCTCACAGCTTAGGATGGAAAATTAAAAGTTGGGCCATTAACTTTTCTTTTGTGCCAAAAGTTGGGCCATTAACTTCGTGAAAGCGATTTCTAAAAAGGTCTTTAGAACTCGCCACTTCCCAATTTATAATTGCTTTACTTCAAATTAATATCTCAATACAAACTTATATACCATATCAGATCTTCCATTCCAAAATTTGTATATTTTGCCTACTCCAAAAATAAAAAAACTTATATCACCTAAATTTTCTAAAAGAAATTTTGTTTTTCTTAAGGTATATTTTTCTAAACATTTTATTTAACACATATGTGTACAATATTTTATTTATTTATTTATTTTTATCAGCAAAAAATGAACTAAAATTAAAAAGAGCACTTAAGGGATGCTCTAACCCTTATACAAAAAGTTGTCCTGTATACATTGATGCATTAGTTTGGCATCATAGCACTAGCTAAACACATATCTGCCAAACTCCAAAAAATGACAATGGAAAACTACTTGAAATCCTCAAAGCAAACCGAAAATTCAAATATATGCATTATACTACAGTAATGGCTAAAACACCAAAACAATGATCAGGACTAAAGTATTTTTATCTTTGTTGTTGTACCTTCAATCGTTCCTTTGCTACACTTCCCTCTGCATATTCCATTGCATCTTTAAGAAACAACTTCTGACATAGTGCATAATGTGCAATTGTGAGCCAAGATAACTTTATATTCTCATACAAACATCCCTCTTCCTCACCAGTTCAAGGGCACAACTGTGTCTTTCATTTGATTCCGCAATTGGACTTCAACCAACTGGTGCTATTGACCTTGCAATACCAAGTTTCTTTCCTCTATAATTCCTGTATTTGTTCACCTGACACACTTGAACACACAACAGTTACCATATCAAAGAGATTTTAAACAAGTATACGGAGATAAGCACCAATCACTCTATCGTTTCACAATTTTAAAAGGTTAAATAGGTAGTTAGTTTTGTTTTAAAACTTTGAATTATTTTTTATTTTCAAATTTTATTAGTGAATAGAGGTAATCTTTGTGACCAAACGACGTTAAAAATGTGTTGATATAACAAACTATATTGTTACGTGTGTTCATGTGTTGATGTATAGACGACGCACTCGTAACAAAGCTCATGGAGAGACCTTAGTGTAGGTATAGAGGGGTCATGGACGCCTTCACCTCCCCAATTTTCTTATATTTATATAGGTACAATTTATATATATATATATATATATATATTATATATATAAAATATATATATATATATATATATATATATATATATATATATATATATATATATATATATATATATATTAAATATGCTTTTAATTTCTGAGTTCTGACATGAAATTAAAAGTATATCTTAAACTTTAATATGGTTTGACCTCTAAACGTTAGAAATGAATGAATATAGTCTTTCTAGTCCAATTACTTTAAATTTCTTTTAAAGTATAGACACATTTCATGCTACACGTTCCTTTTTCAATATCTATTGAAAAACACATTTGACACATAAAAAAAAATTAACCTAATTAGGTTAAAAAGACTATATCCATTTATTTTAAAGTTTGAAGACTAAAATATATTAAAGTTTCAGATAATAACGAATTATTATTTTGCGTCAAAGTTAAGATACTTAAAACATTTTAACTTTTTATCTTGACATCCCCAAGTTTTGTCTGAAGATCCATTACTGATAGTTGTTAGCACATTAGCACATCTTTAACGCCGTTAGAGCTATGTGACTTCATTATTAAAGTTTGGAGAAGAAGATGATTCAAAGTTTAGGTGAAAAACAAAATTTAAATTTGCATCAAAGTTAAGGACAAATTGATGTATTTAATCCAATATAAGATGTACACGATTGGGACATCATTTTATTTTTCTTGAAATATATATGTAGAAGTATAAGGTATATTAAGTGGAGTAGAATAGGAAGCATGAGAAATGAACCTGATGTGGTTAGATTTTAGTTGCATGCAGAGTACTATCTGGAATCTGGTTAAGGGAAATGCACGTTCACATGACCCACAAATTAGACGTTTAAATGGGTACACGTCCCTCCCAGAATTGTGATCAACATATTTCACCAAAATATACATATTCATAAAAAGAAGCCAATGAGAAGAATACACATATATGCAACTTTCAAGAATAAAAAACACAAGTTAGGTGACAAAACAAATAAGACATAATTTTGGTTGCAACTTCATTGCCCCAGCAAGGCAAACTAAGGTGGCCAATATCCAATGGTAAACCTAGCACAAAATACCCAATAAGAGAACTACAACAGATAGTGCAGTACTTGCAAAAAACAAACAAGAAATTTGTGCCACTTATCTCATTACCGACAAAAGTGCTAGTCACTCAAACTCTTCAATCATTCAACTCCCACAAACAAACAAAGTGGAGTTTATACCAACAATAGAATAACAATAAATCGGAAAACATTTATCTGTCATGCTTGTTAAAAGAGAGATTATTATTGCTATTCTTTTTACCACGTTCAAGAGTCTCACATCTTTTAAGAGTCGAGATAAAAAACGGTTTAAATATTTTTTTCTTCCTTCTATTCTCATATATGTTTTTTAAGGATATACCTCAAATTCATATTGATTGAGAGTTATTCTTGTTGGAAGTCTCACATCGATTATAGATAAGACAATTTCATAATATATAAGTGAGGTGCAAACCTCACCTTACAAACCGATTTTGTGGGATTGAGTTAGACTTAAAGTCCACTTGTATCAAAGCCAGGTTAAAACCTATACTAATAAGATTTCTTGGACATTCTGTTCCACCTGCAATCGGATCACTTACGGACTATATCGCTAACGGACCACTAATTTTTATTCCCACACTTGAAATAAATATACATCGACATGGAAAAGTGTGTTGGAAGTCCCACATTGAACAAAGATAAGACTTAAAGCCCACTTCTAATAATTCTACCGCGGGATCAAATCTTATTGTACGAGATTCAATATTTTTAACCTGTTGTTTTTTTGTGAGCTTTGCTGAAAACCATTTGTTAAGTGACAAATCAACGAATTTAACAGTTACAGACAGCGATAATAATGATGTGTTGAAGCATGAAAAGTAAAAGGTTGGTGTTAATAAGAGTGGTAGAAATTAATTGTAATATATCTTGAATAGGGTTTCTGACAAGTGACAAGCTTCTAAATTGACTGAGTTGATTAAAATTATTGCGTTGTGAGAAATGATAAGTGGATAAGAATGTGTAAGAAAAGGACTTATCAATTATATGATGGTTTTTGTGTGTTGGATTTGGAGTATGAAATATGCAGGGAGTGTTGATATTATTGGTTATTGGATTGAGAAGTTATTTGACTCCGACCAATATGGTTTTTTGAAGAGATGGTGATATAATTTCGCATGAGACAAGTTTGTGCTCACATATGTTGTAACGTGTCAAAATAGGAAGAATCAAGATGAGAAGCCACTACCTATTATTTTCTGCCACCATCTTTGATTGAGCCAAAGACTTGAAACACTGAATCATCACAGCTTTGAAAATAAGAACCCTTGCACTATCAAACCTTCAATTCAAAAAATATACAATGTCACACACTCTCTAATGTAACGTGGGTTATGCATGTACACAAGAATTTCTTTTTCAGGAAAAATAGGCCAAGCAAAACAACATATGTAATGAAATTTGTTCAAGAATGTGTCGTTAACCAACTTAAAGGAAATAATAAAGTGACTCAAAACCTTACTACACTAAAGTTAATTTTATAAGCTTTAAGTCAAGTTTAACATTTACTTAATATGGTTTTAAACTTTATTCGTATGTATCTTGCTTTGTTTTATTGAATTAATCATGTGTACTAATCTTCTTCTTTTTTTTTTCATGTTTTAGATTTGAATATTTCATATGTGATGTTAATCGTAGTTTAAATTAACGTGAATTTTATCTTTTAAATTAATTCTATAAAATTGAGTTAAACTTAAAATTCAGTTCATAAAATTATATTATGATTTATTTTAATGTTATTGAGTCTAACATATTATCTATTATCGACTCACTTTATATTATAATGTTTAAAATGTTATATATATACTTCTTGTTTTCTCAAAAAGTGTTGAATATCATAGACAAATTAATTTGTTTGTGTTTAATACGTTTTATATTCAAGTTATAGAATTTGCAAACAAAACAAACGAGTGTATAAAATTATTGAGAACGTATTTATGACTTATATAAAATTTTGTATTAGTGTTATATAGTTTATATTACTCTTTACTTTTAAAGATTTGATATTGTTATAAAATCAAATTATAATATATAACCAAGAATAAGTCTTATTTTATTAAATACGTAAGATTAAGTTAAATTTAAATTTGTATTATATAATTCAGTATTAAACTCTTTCAATTTTCCTATAATGAAGACTCCATAAGAAAAATAAAACTGGTTTTTTAATATTAAATTAAACTCAAATTTATTGAGTTAATAATATTTAAATTTTGAAAATTGGAAAATGGAAAAAATGAAGAATTGTCGTATGAGTTAATATATATATATATATATATATATATATATATATATATATATATATATATATATATATATATATATATTTTTTTTTTAACATTTGAGGGGTGCAACGTGTGTAGTACAAATATTAAAGAGGGTCAGAAACGTGTCACTCTTTGATGCTTGAGAAAGCAAAAAGTCCTTTAAAATTATTGTACTGATAAAATGGGTTTTATTAGTGAGGGACGGTGCACATTGTCTCGTCATCTTTTATTTTATTTATTTCTTGTTTAGTTCCATAATGTTTCATATGTGAAACTTAGGTTTAATTTTCCCATTTATAATTGGTCACAAAGAAGCACACAACTAAGATAGTTGTTCGTAGATGCAGCAATTTCAACCTCAGTCACATCAAACATGTGTATTATTTATACGTGCATATCTTAACGAACCTAAACCATATCCTACAAAATCTAGTAATAGTCACACTTAACTAATTTCATTAAAACTTCCAAACCCTCAAGATGCGACACAAAACTTCCACACCCACTCTAACAACATTTTTGCTTTTAAACAAATCAAAATCTTTTTTTTTTTCTACTATTCAAAAATACAATCTACATTTTATAACCATGTTTCAATGTTATTTTCTAATTTAGATTACAATTTTATCGTGAAAATATTTATTGCACAATTTTTTAAAATGAACAAGATTATTGCAAAGTGATTACCAAAAACGCTTACCTTGTTTTTCGATGAATTCTAAAACAAAATTTATTTTTCTAGAGACGTTAAAATAGTTTGTGTTGAAATATTTAAATTAATGATAATTATTTTTAGTTTATGAAAAAAAAAATAAAAATTCTAGTTTGTTCTTTCAATGTAAAATATAGGACGATTGCATTCTACAATTTAAAGAAAAAAAATGGTCATTGTTTATGGTTTAGTATCAATTTGACATTCAAAAGATACAAGTTATTGTTAAATTGGTCCTTAAATATTTGCCTTATAATACGAGCAAAAACCCTGTAAATTAGTTACAATTTTCCTTCTTTTAAGACTAAAAATCAACCATTTCTTCATTTCTATTTGAAATTAAATTTAAGTAAATTTAAAATTCCAAAAGTTTATGAAAATATTTTTACGAAATTATGAAATTTAAAATTAAACAACAGTATAAAAAAAATGAATTTTTTTAATGTTTGCCCTTTTCTCACCCATGTCTCTAATTGCTTAGGTGTACTTTTGCCCCTTTCTTTCTCTCACTCTCTTTTCTTTCGTCTAAAATTTTCCTCTTTCTTTTCATTCATCTCCTTCTTTTACACATAAAAATATCGATATTTGTGTTTTAATTATTCAATATACAAAAGCTATTGAAAAGGTAGTCAATATATTTATTTTCATGAATTTTATGAATAAAAATGATACTTTTAAAAATAAGATTTAATTACGTACATGGTATAATTAAACTGTCGTACCCAAATTAAGAATTTCAAATGTAAGAAATTTGAATTAATTTATTGAAAATTAAATTTCAATAAATTAAAACTATAAATTAATAAAAATTTTAAACATTATTAAAGTTTTGTGTTCAACTTTTGTCGAAATAAAGGAGCAATATGAAAGAGGAAACTAATTAAGCATTTCACACCCATCTCAAGTGCTATATATATTGACATGGTGGCACGATATGTATCTTTAAAAAGAATTGGTGAAACTTGATTTTAATGTCAAGAATTTGTATACGAAATGTCCCCTTAGTCTGATACAGCTAAATTTTATTGCAGAAAAAAAAGAAAAAAAATGAAGATTATGGAGAAAAGGAAAAAGGGAGAAAAAAGTGGAGAATATTAAAAGTACTACCTATGATTATGTAAAGAAAAACCAATGATAGCATGAAGTAATAGGTGAGGTTCACATGTATGGTTGCTCGTGTTATCGTGACTGTGACTGCATATTGACAAATTGCAAAACAAAAAACCTTTCATGCTTTAACATACCAACCAAACTAAACGTAAAAGTTGAGTTTTTTTCAATCCAAACACATTAATAAATCTAAGTGATGTGATTGAGATCTTTTATGAATCTAAAACATGCCACAAAGTAACATCGTACGTAAGTCAATAATCTAAACGCATGAACTCAGAACAAGTTTGGTCTACTTCTGCCTAACCTTCATCATGATGACGAAAAACAATTCTCAAAAACTGCTTCAAGATCACGCTTAGATCAAACGTTACCATTTTACTCTATTTATCTAAACGTTTCAAATTTATCAAATTGTTTTTTTTTTTCTGAAGATTTCGTCAAAATTTGAAGTGTGTGATGATTTTTTTGTTTCACAAGAGAAAATAGGCATCACTGAAGTGTGTTATTTGTTAGATCATGTGCTAACCACTTAATCAAAAATTATAACTGTTAGTCAGGATGCAACTCTTTCTACTTAAGAGCGTATGTGTTCAAACATTATGATTCGACTGTGACTTGATCCACAGACCTCCGACACAAGACAATTACTATCACCCACAATATTATTTTGAATAAAGTATGCATCTTAATAATGCCACAAGCCACTTATGAGGAATCAGTTTGGTGGAGTTGATGAGGTTGGGTGGGGATAAGACATGTTAAAGTTTCAAAGAAAAATAACTCATTTTTAAGCATTTGAAAGAGAGAAAAAAAACATCATTATTTAGATTATATATTAAGCATTATATGTAAAGAAAATCTATAAATTTGTATCATGTATAATAAGATAAGGAGATTCTGAGATGGTGAAGTGTGACAACATTTCACCATGCTCCAATCGTGTTTGCCAAGAACCCCACTTGCTCATTGAAGCTTAGGAGATTATTATCTCTTACTGATCCACTTGGGAACAAAGCAAAAGATTTTGTTTTGATAATTTTGAAATTTATATTTGAATGATGGACCCTCATGTCACAACCACATTGTAGAAAGATCTTATTACAAGTCTTATATTTAAATTTCGTTAGGTCATTGTAAAAAAAAAAAGAAAAATCTATAAATAGTTTTTTTTTTATATTAAATGAGTTTATGACATTCTAAAATGTTTTTTTGAAAAAAATTGTGACTAAAAGTTTCAAATTAAGTGATTGACTTGAAAATATTAAGTCAATGACTAGAAATTGAAATAAATAATTAGTTTCATTAATAAAGAAAGTTATTTCTCTTATAAAGAATACTCTTTCATGCTGAAATGAATAATACTCACATGGAAACGAGAGTTCTTTTGTTGGTTAGAGAAACTATGGTTTATATTTCGGTTCATATTTCGTATACAAAATTTAATGTAATAATTACATAGTACTAGTTTTAAATAATGTTTCAGATCTAGTTTTGAGGTATAAATACAATCCTCATAATATGTTTTAATTAAATGGGACCCGTGCATAATTTGTAGTCGCATTTATGAAAAAGAAATGTATACCCTGATTATAAAAACAAAATATCGACGAAATAAAGTTAAATAATTAATTAAAAAATCAGAAATAATATAGAGTATTCAAAGGGGTCCATGATGTATGCAAGTTAGTCATTGTTGCAATGATTTTAGAACATTACCTTAGAAATTTTAACATGATCCCAAAACATGAATAGGAAAAGAAACATAATTGTTTGCATAAGTATATAATGTAATTGTAACTCATGTTTGCTTTTTGTGCGCATTTTGCATTCTGCTTTTTCAAACAAATTATGTATGCAATTACGGTTTGTCTGGTTTGTCTGATAATGACAGAACTAAAAAAAGCACTCAAAATAAATTACTTTTACCTGTCAATGTTTCTTTTTTACCAGGGATGAAATGATTATTATTATTATTTTCAACTCTTTTATTAATAATATTATCTATGACAATGATTCACATATACTTTTAATATATTATCATATCATAATATATCATCATTATAAAAGAGATAACAACGAAATATTTAGACAAAAAAAAAATCTTTTCTATTACATAACATCCACACTCATATATGATCAATAGCAAGATATTTTCATATTCAATTAGTTTTTATTAGGAATTCAAAGTGAATCGTAAATTTTACATTTGGTGAAGATGGTTGAGATGAGATGGGTAACACGTATGGAGAAAAGCCTACAAACTTTCACTATTTTAGGTTGAAGGTAAAGTGTATGATTTTTTTTAATTTTAATTCAAAATTATTAATGACTCATTAATGTTAAATCAATCTCCCTCCCTCTATTGACAGTTGTTTGTTTTATAAAAAAAATAATACAACCCTTTTACTCCTAAAACAACTATTCTAACTCCACATCTTGGACCTAGAAAATTAGGACTCTATGCATCTATTTAGCAAGGTATTGAATTTTACCTATTTTAATATGTGCCTAATAAAAGGAACAAATCAATCATAAAATTTTATTTATGTGATACATTTAAATAATCTATTCATGTGATACATTTATGTGATTGAAAAGAATATAAAAATATATACCTTTAAATAAATAAACTATTTCAAATCTATTTATAAATATTTAATAAAAATATATTTATTCTCTATTTAATTTAAATTCGTATATATTCGTATAAATAAAATTAATCCCATTCATTTTATTACGATCTTGATAGTTAAACACATACTTTTGGTTTATTTAGTAACATTTATTTTGGTCTTAATGTTTGTTTTTTGCATTTGTTCCTACTTTTGTAAAAAGAGTCGATGTAGTGTAAGCATAAACGTAGGATATGATCCTATTATTGATTTTAACAATCAATCATAAACAATATCCATACTGATAATCATGCTGTAAAAAGTAAACGGAAGCGTACCTGACTCTGTGTGTGTGCTCTCAGAAGGGGACCACGACCATTTATAAACTGAATTACTTAAGTTTTAGTATTTCTAATTTGGTCCCTCATCAAATTAGAAATTACTAACTGATCTCTACACAATATTTATTTTCATGACATATGCCTTTAGCCAAATCTTTAATTTAGTCAGATCACTTTATTATTTGGCTTTATAAATAATGGCCCTAACACATTTAATTATGTGTCATATATATGCATGACCCAAAATTACTAACAATCTCCCACTAGTCACAAATATATATGTCCTTACAACCTTATAAATGTGTTAGACTTTATGAGCTCAAAACTGTCATTATATTACTCGAGCATACTCCAAAAGTCCCGTTCATTGATTATATCAGTATGTAGAACCAAACCAGTTTTTCATTGCATCAATCGCAACTAAAACCAACAATGATCACTAATTCTGACACAACCAAATGACATGGATTCATCATGAAATGTGTAGCATGAAAATTTATGTGAAGGTGATCTGTATATACACATCTATTTTCAACTGGTCCAAACTTTAATTTAATGAGATCAATATAAAAACTTAATGTATAAAGTGTAAAATTAAAACCACATATATAAATAACCAAATATGTCTTAAAGTTTAATGTATGCATACAAGAAATTAAACATAGAACATAAAACATATAAAAAATGACTATCTCCCACTAAACCTCATATTCCTCAAACTGTAAAACACACATGTGAGCAACATGCTCATGAAAGACCTTGGGTGGAAGTCCTTTAGTTAGAGGATCTGCAATCATGGAGTTTGTCCCTAAATGTTCTATGGAAATCTGTCCACTCTGTACTTTTTCTTTAACAACTAGGAACTTAATGTCGATGTGCTTCGACTTAGTCGAGCTCCTATTGTTGTTGGAATACAATACAACTAATTTATTGTCACAATATAACTTAAGTGGTCTTTCAATGTTGTCCACAATTTTCAGTCCCGTGACAAAATTTCTCAGTCATATCCCGTGATTAGATGCCTCATAGCATGTTACAAATTCTGCTGCCATGGTGGATGAAGCTGTAAGGGTTTGCTTGACACTGCGCCAAGAAACCACACCACCTGCCAACAAAAAAATGTAACTTGAAGTAGATTTTAAGCTATCTTGACATCCTGCAAAATCTGGGTCAGAAAACCCAGTGATCTCCAACTGGTCTGGACCTCCGGTATGTGAGCATATAACCTCTTGTTCTCTTTAAATATCTCATGACCCTCTTTGCTGTTTTCCAATGGTCCATTCCTGGATTGCTTAAGTATCTGCCTAGAACCCCAACTATGTATGCTATGTCTGGACGTATACATCCTTGGGCATACATCAAACTCCCTACAGCTGACGCATAAGGAATCTTCTGCATTTTCTCAATTTCCAAATTTCCCTTTGGGCACTGATTGAGACTGAACTTGTCTCCCTTAACAACTGGAGTATCCCCGGATTTACATTCATGCATGTTAAACCTCTTAAGAACTTTATCGATATAGCTCTTTTGTGATAATCCTAGTATACCCCAAGATCGATCTCGATGTATCTGAATTCCTAATACAAAGGAGGCGTCACCAAGATCTTTCATTTCAAAATTCTTTGACAGAAATTTCTTAGTTTCGAGCAATATGCCTATATCATTAGTGGCAAGCAGAATGTCATCAACATACAAGATCAGGAAAATAAACTTGCTCCCCTTAAACTTGTGATACACACAGTCATTAACAAGATTCATCTCGAAGCCAAATGAAAGAATTACTTGATGAAATTTATGGTACCATTGACGGGATGCTTGTTTTAGGTCATAAATGGATTTAGTCAATTTGCAAACCATATTCTTTGGGTCTCCCGACGCAATTTTCTGGTTGCACCATATAGATCGTCTCGTCAATGTCACCATTGAGAAACGCCGTTTTGACATCCATTTGATGAAGCTCCAAATCATAATGTGCAACAAGAGCCATAATTGTCCTAAAAGAGTC
>Ga0209589_1008615_pt1 | contig 15835 bp, 8 predicted proteins | sample CowpeawhiteBW_FD_187525 | JGI IMG/M metagenome (GOLD analysis project Ga0209589, IMG submission 187525) | Root nodule microbial communities of legume samples collected from California USA - Cow pea white BW (SPAdes) (version 2) | ecosystem: Host-associated > Plants > Roots > Nodule | place: USA... | reverse complement strand
CCGCCGTTCATCTTAACGGGACACGCTTACCTGGAACTCTTTGCCAGGAAGACTTTCGATACAGGGACATGCACTCGTCTGAACCGATTTTAACCATCGGCTCTGATACCACTTGTTAGGTTTTACAAGGAGGGGGTTTCACTAGGGAGAACAAACACCAATGAGACTTGAGCCTAACCACATAAGATATTGACACCACTCTCAACCCAAAACCTTAAGGCAATGGGTTTATGGGTCTTTATTCTTATATAGTGCTCTACTTTCTCATTTCTAGCCAATGTGGGACTTAGAATCACACTTGGTTTCCTAACACCTACTTATAATAATTGTAATAGCCTCCTGCTCCCCAATATCACATTTGTTCCCCCATTTAATTAATGTAATATATGTCCACAATGTTACAAAAATGTCACAGCCTATGCAATTAAATCAGTTTTGAAGAAAATGATGTAAAATATTGATGTAAAATCATTAATTTTCACTAGTGAATATCTAAGAAATTGTGATTACCTAGTTTATTAGTTGTGTTAAGTTTTCTAGATATACTTTAAACTATTTTATATTTCATGCATAATATAATATAATTATGATAGAAAAGTATAACATGCTACAATAGGGCATATTGATGTGTGACTTCCTCACTAGAGAAGAAGGTTGGATTGAAGATCAAGAACAACTTTTGGTAGAAGAGTGACTTCCTTCTTATGATAAAGTGACTTCCTCCTTTGAGAGAGGAGTTTCCATCTTATGTAGAGAAAAATATGATGAATTTTAATTTAAAGACGTTTATATAAAAAAGTAAGTGAGAAAAAAATTCTTAAACTCTCTTTTGTGCAAATCATACTCATACGAATCACCATATTTTGTTGTGTAAATGAGATTTTGCAACAATGAGTTTTGGAATTGCGAAGAAAATGGTCAAATGAGAGAAATCACAAGTTGATATTTTAATGAATGAATTGGGCAATAGTACAATAGATATGAGGAAATTAGATGAGTGTGTTTGGGAGGATAGTAAAACTAACATTTATATGGTGAAATGAGCGAATATTAAAATTAGAAAACAAACTATGGGGGAAGATACAAACCTATATGGACAATTTTGGAATATTAAATCATCACCAAGGACTTTACATTTTTCTTAAAAAATATTATTAAACAGAATTGCAACTCGTGACTATCTAATCAAAAGAGGGGTGAATGTTATGAGTCATGAATGTGTCATGTATGGGAGGGGAGAGGAAATAGTTTAACACCTATTATTTAATTGTATATCAGTAGGGAAAATTTGGAAAATGTGTGACAAATGGTTAGGAATTGTCACAACACATGATAATATAGAAAAAAAAGCATTTCCAACAATTTAAGCTACCTATCTAACAAATAAAAGCAACAACTTATGGAAGTGTTTGTGGATTGTTATAGTTTGGGAAATATGGACATATAAGAATAATATCATTTTTAGGTCCATTGTGAAAGATGTAGAGGAGGTACTTAACTTAGCTTAATAATTTGGATTACACATAAAGTCCCAAGTGCTAGATGTTCATACTTTGATTGGTGTTTATGTCCAACTTTATAAATAAAATCCTTGGGTTGTTTTGTTAGAATGATAAATATATCAATTATCTTAATTTAATCATGTATTACATATTTGTCCTAATCATTTCTTGACGAAAAAGTTAAGAGCTCTAATATTGCAGTTGGGGTGAATGTTTTACATATACATTTTCCCTCATTATAGATTTTGTGAGAAATTTATTTGAACGACTTCATTTGCATTTGCATTTATTTGAATGACGACAAAAATATATAATAGAAGGTCACCATTTTGATGTACAATAAACTTATTTATGTATTGAAAAGTTATAGTGATATTGGGAGGATAGAAATTATAATGTTGTGCTTATTATTTATGCTTTCTTGTGTATATAAATTTTTGGATGGAACACCATATTTGTTCCCCTAATATATTTTTTATTGTTGAATAAAAAAAACTATTATATTGATTAAACCAAATGTAATTTAAATAAATATAGATATTAAAGTTAAATAAAATTAGCATATATTATCTAAACTAATTTTAATAAATAGTATACTATATTAGAGTAATTTAAAATAAAATGATACTAATTTAAATAAATATTAAAAATAAATTAAATTAGAGTCTTTAGTTAAATTAATTCTAAATTTAAGAATATTCTTACTAGTTAAAACATAGTCAGCAAATAAGTGAATCTACATCTAACTAAAAAAAATTCAATGACTCAATATTAGAAAGTAAAATCACTACGTGCATATGTCCAAAAAAAGAAAGAAAAAGAAAAACATGCATGACCATGCTTCCCCCCTTTCATGACATGAGGCCACAAATTCTGCGTAACGAAGATGATCTCTACTTATATATATATATATATATATATATATATATATATAAATATATAATAAAAAAAATATGATAACTAATTTTAATAATAAAAAATAATTAGGTATTATAATGATCAAATTAAATACAAATTTATAAATTAAAAATTATTGGTAAGTATCAAAATATTATTATTTTGTCTCTAAATTGGTAAGTAAAATAATTTGTATTATGAATACTGAAGTTTTGATAATTTAATTCAAATCAATAATTTATTATAAAAAGACTTTAAAACTTTATATATATATATATATATATATATATATAACAAATATTTATTTGTTTGCGTTTTCATTTCAGTTCTCATTTTAATAAAAATATATATTCATGTACTAACTTTTGGTATATACTTTTTGAGATGTTTTTTATGGGTGGTTGTATTGTTGGTTAGCACTAGAGACGTGAGTGTGTTGAATATTTGATAATGAGGTTTGAGGGATAACACCTGCCCATTCATGTTCCTCGGAATGGATATCTTCATTAATTCTTCAACCATGCATCAATCACATTTTGCAATCATGCATCTTACACTTAGATACTCCTACAAATCTATCTTAAACAATAATAAGTAGATTTATAAATATATAAGCAGATGCAAAATTCATTTTACAATTTGAAAGTAAATAGACTAAATTACAATTAAATTCTGATATTCCGACCACTACATTTTTAAATTTAAATAAAAAAAGTGATATCTTAATTATCAATAATTTTTTATTTATTTTTTCAATGATAAACTTGATATAGTATGTATCATATTTATACATAAAAACTAATTAGTATGAAACATTTTTCCATTAAGAATAAAGATAAATAAGGTAGAATAAGTTATTCAACTTTGTAGTTTATATAAAATTTATGCTTTAACATTTTTTTTCAGATATTTACTTGATAAATTATCGTAACTAATTTTGTAAAATAATACTTAAAAAATCTTTTTGATAAAGTTTTCAAAGCTCTACAAAACATTATAGTAGTGATAGGCCAAACTAATTAAGGGCAATTTCTTTCTTTCCTTTTATTTTTTTGAAAAAATAAATAAATAATGTAAACCATAACAAGTGTCTCATCTTACAATCAACATGCCCAATAATGCTTTAACAATCTACAAGGTGATCCCTTACTTTTATTTATTGTTTTTCTTTTACTTTTAGCATTAAAAGGAACCCTTTACTTGTCTAATAGGAATAGTGATTCCTTAACACATATATTTGGATAATATATAATACATATATCACAATCCACCTCTCATAGTTAAAGCAAATAAAATGAAATAACTTAACTTTAATTTCTACGCCAACGATGCCATCTGGATTTGCCCTAAGTTTTAAATTAAAGCATAAAGAGAGTTTGAATAAAGCCATACTTTGGTACAATTCATATTAGAAAATTGCCCAAGAGAAATAGTATAAGGGTATACTATTTAATACACTTTGTTGGAAGTTGTTTTCTTTGAAAAACACTTTAATAAATTAATACAGAAACATTTTGAAATATATATATATATATAATCCATTTTGAAAGTTAGTATTTTTGTTATAATTTACTTTGAAAAAGCATCTTGGTTATGATTCTGAAAATGAAATTCTAAGGTATATATCAAAATATATTCCTTAAATAAAGATTAAGAAGTAATAATATTTGTTTTCTCTACTAATTTTAGTTTTCATTTTGAAACCTCTTTTTTATGTTATAATTTTATTTTTAAAAGGCACTTTAACAGATTAAGAAAAATAACGTATATTTTCCTTTTGGAATTTTGTTCCTCTTTCACATTTTTTACTTATAAAATATCTTAATAAATTAAAAAAGACAGATACATGTAATTATCATCTGTTCTCTAAAAGTTATACTTTTAAGTATATCAAAACAAGCTCGTTAATTTAGTATTAAGGAGTGAAAGTGTTGGAGTCTGAACAAAAATTATAAAAACTTACGTTATTATTAAAAGTTTATTTAAGATATAGTAAAATAATAAACTGCTATTGTCATACTTTTATAAACAAATAGGTTGTTCACATGCCGAAAGTGAATAATTTTATAGAATCTTCCAATTACAAACTACCACACCGTTAATGTTGGAGATCGTGAATTTTTGTTAGTTTGATTAGAAATTTTAATTTTGAGTTATAAATACAAACATGTTTAATATTTGGAGGGGAAATATTTGGTAAATGATAAAATTAATTGACAATCTTTACTCTGACACGTATAATTATTAAACTCATTTTAATTAAAAAACAAATTGTTTTTATAATTATTGATACAAAATAAAAGTAGTAAAATAATTTTGAATAAAATAAATTCTATTGAGAAGAAACGAATACATGAATTTTCCCTAAGAAACAATAGGAATAAGATAATGATATTTTAATCCATCTTTTTTAATTCATTTTTAACCTATTATTTTAATCACCATTAAATCATCTATTTTATTTTATTTAGTAATGTGATATAATGATTTAATGATAATTAAAATAATAAATTAAAAGTAGATAAAAAATAATTAAAATATCATTATTCTATAAATAAACACGATTCTCACCAAATATAATTTGTCCACACATTTTCGAAATACAAGATTGACACGTCTTTCTCGATAGAATTCATGATTTTATCTTACATACATATGAACTTGTGAAGTGAAAAAATTGTTCTTTTCTCTTCAAAGAAAATCACAAATTTGAATATGCCTCAACCATTCCATGTTTATTTTAGGAGAAATTATATTTAATATTTACAACGAAAACATAACCTATAAAATATAACCCAAAGTCGATTAAAATGATCAAAATATTTTTATTGATCGAGATTTTATTTTTTAGAAAGTGGTTTGATTCATTTTGTAATTTAATACTTCAGATCAAATAGAAATAAAATTTAATATTATTAGATTAGCTATTATTTTAATCTTATATATATATATATATATATATTTAAAAAGGAAATTTATAGATTAACTATGATTCACAGAATTTTTCTTGATTTTTTTTATTTGGGACCTTTTTAATTTTGTGAGCTTTTTTTACCCTAACCCATGAACCACATATGGACCAGGTCAAACCCGTTGTGCCAACCAAATCGACGACTCTAACGTATATCTTTGCAGAAAATGATCATATTAAATTGAATAAAATTATAATAAATTAATGCAAAATATCTTTTAAGTATTTCTTTAATGATGAAGCATAACCATAAATTGTTGTGTTGCTCTCTAATTTTCACTGTACCAATTCCTGCGTATAGATTTGGTTCATAGGAAGTGTTGTAATAATTAATGTAAAAACTAACGATTGCGTGCATGTCATATATATATATATCAGCTTCAGGTCCCATGGAACTGTGTTTTTGTTGTATAACATTCAAAGTGGTCTCTTACTTTTCCTTTCGCAAATCAAAACAAATCGCTCATCACAAGTCACCAAAACACATACTCTTTGCTTTGCTTTAGGCCAAAGTTGAGCACAAAGGAATATGAGATGCTCAGAATAAAGGAGTGTGATTAGAAAAAAAAAATGAATGAGAATTTGGCAAAGCATCATGTGATGATGGATGCTCGTTCATAAGAAAAACTAACTATATTTGTAACTGTTCCTCTCATTTCAGGCATAACTCTCATGATTCTCACCATTCTCAAAATAAAATATGAGCACAATCCCACTGTACCCTTTTCAAATATTTTAAGGCTACAGCACGAAGTCCTAAAATAGAGGAGAAAATGGGGCTTGAGATTGACCCACCTGCTGGTTTTCTGCAGCTATGGCAACTCACAGAATGAAGAGTAATTTGGGTTTTGGTGTTGAGATAGCCAGTTGTGATGACAGAAAACTGGTTTTTTTCATCTGGGTGTGTAGTTTTCAATCATTATCATCTTTGAAGTTGTTAAAGTTTGAATCTTTTCTACTTGAGGGGCTGAGCAATGGAACCTCCCACAGGATTTTGGGCTTCAATATGGAACTTTGTTTGCTTTCTACCTTTCTTCATCGGTCTTTGGCTTCTTGGCAACATCAAAGGTGAGGATGTCCATGATTATTTTTCCATTTTTCTGTGTTAGTTCAGCTGTTCTTTTTTTATATGCTTTGATTGAGAAATACAAGTTGAACTTAAAAAAAGAGATGGAATCTCCTACCTCTGCAAACTTTCTTTTGTTACAAGTTATTTTAGATAGTTATTCATTTTAATGTGATACTTTTTTCCCTTGACAAGGGTGAAGTGAACATTTGAAGATTGGTACGTAATATAGCATGTCTTCCATTTTAATACATATTTGTCGGAGATTTACTCATTTTATGTAGCTGGTGACAAATTCACACTGAATGATGTTTCCATGATTGTGTGTTATTAACATGGGAAAACAATTAAATCCCATTTGATGATCAATCTTGTAGTTTTGTTCATTAAGCACAACAAATTTTATGTTACTGGAAGTTAAAGAAAAAAAGAAAAGGAAACTATTTAAATGACATGACAAATAAGTATGTGGTATTCCAAAGTTTCAACCATGACAAGGAATTAGCAGTTTATTTTTCCCTCTAAAGAATATACAATAGCTGTTTTGTTCTCTCTCTCTCCCTTTTCTTACACAATCTATCTGTTGTTCTTACCATGGTAGAAGAGTTATAAGTGAAGTTTCTAAGTTTCTGAGTTTCTGCTTGAGGATTATGATTTATCAAGCTCACTCACTCTCAATCTCTGCTATGACTTCAGGTGTCATTTTGTTCCCACTGATATGCTTAATAATGACAATTGGCAACTCAGCTATCATATGTGGTCTTTGGCCTATACATTGTATTTGGACATATTACTGTGTAGTTAGGTACTTATCTTGGCTTCAGTCTCTCAAATTTGATTTTCTGATTGTTTTAGATTTGTTATCGTTTCTTGTACTGATTTTTTTAACTCACAGATCAGAAAAATTAGGACCTGCACTGAAGTTTGTTGCATGCACATGTCTACTACCCTTGGTGTTGATGTTATGGCCATTGGTTGGCATTGTTGGAAGTGTAATAGGTGGAGCAGCCTATGGATTTTTTGCACCAATATTTGCTACTTTTGAAGCTGTAGAGGGAGGAAAAGAGTACAAACTTTTCCATTGTTTCATTGTATGTTTCATTTTTGATGTTATTAAAATCCTCGTTAATTTTGTCCTTCTGTTGTCACTCAATACAGAATTTCATATTGCATCTTCAGGATGGAACATGGACTACTATTACAAAGACCTTTGATATTGTCAAGGATGTGAAAAATGAATGCTACGATACTTATTTATCGGTTATGGATGACCTCTTGCAACCAAAGGATCCAGATGGAAAATATTACGACATCAGGTTTTGTCATTACATTCTGAGTTTGGTTTTTGCTGTACCATTATGTCTTTAATGAAACCAGACCTTGGAATTTGTTGTAAATGCATTTAAATCTTTGGTTTTATGAAGCAGGGGTTTTATTGTGCTGTGCATAGCTATAGTATGTTGTAAATGATGCTTTTACCCATGCATTTGCATGTCAAAATATTAACAAAAGATATTATCAACAGGTAGAATCTTTGAATTATAAATCTTCACCTGGGGTAAATAGTTCCAATTAACAAGTAAAATCTGATGTATGGAAACTTCGGTGACTAGAATGACTCCTTGTTAACTGGTACCGCCTAAGTTTCCTTCTCCTTACTAATTTTGCTATGAAGGTGATACTAAGCTGTTTATCTTTCATTCCTTTTTGTGCATTTTTCATGTTTTTCATTGTATGTTTAGTCCATGCTAGATTAAGCCAATGATTCAACGGTAAAGTTTGGAATAAACTTAAATGAATTAGCCACTGGAGTCTTATAGGTACTTAATGAATTAGTCAAGTCTTATGGGTAGTTAATATATTAGTAGTTGGAGTCTTATGGTAGTTAATGTGTTAGTCATTTGTAGCCGTTTTTGTTTGTTTTTACTACAAAAGTCAGAGAAATATATGAGTCTATGAATTATGTTGTTGATGGCATGACTGGAACAACAATACAGGAACTGAATAAGTTTATTCACATAAAGGTTTATTCGCCAACATCAACTAGTGAGCTTCATTGGCATATTTTTGAGAACTCAAAGCAAAACAAAATTGTGGCCATCAAAGGTCTTCTAGATTGATAAGCAAACGTTTTGATGCAGGCTGCAATATCTTCCTGGAGCTATTGTGGCTATGGTTCTTGGGGTCATAGTTGACACACCAATTATATCTACAATTGCTACATGTAAAGCCCCTTACATGCTTTTTAAAGGGTGGAACCGTCTTTTACATGATCTTATAGGTCGTGAAGGTCCTTTCTTGGAGACAATATGTGTGCCCTTTGCAGGCCTTGCCATCATTCTGTGGCCATTGGCTGTTGCTGGGGCGGTTCTGGCATCTGTGTTGGCTAGTTTCTTTCTTGGTGCCTATGCAGGTCTTATCACTTATCAGGTCAATCTTCATACAAGTTTTAAGTATCTATCTATTGAGACTATTGTTACTAATTTACTGTACCATGTTATGTTATGCATGCTTATGTTAGCCTTAATCAATCTGCATATATTAAAATTTGAACTTGAGATCACTAACTAAACTTGAATTAATCCACACACCCAGTAATGTTAATTTTGTAAGACTGAGTTAGATTTAAGTCTAGAGTCTAAGGTCTAAAGTCTAAAATGATATTAAAGCTTATGTTAAATTAATCCAAGAAGTGTTTGTTTGTTTCTAATGTTTGCAGGAGTCTTCTTTTTGGTTTGGCCTAAGGTACATTGTTGCAGCTGTGTCCCTTTATGATGAATACAGCAATGATATTCTTGACATGAAAGATGGATCCTTCTTCCCAAGGTCTCATTCTGCTATGCTTTCTAATACGTGTTGATGATGTGACTTGTAGTTAATGCATTTGATTGTGTTTGATAGGCCACAATATCGAAAAAAGGCTGAATTGAAACCATCACCAAGGACACTTCCCCATTCAAATTCCCTCACAAAAACAAACTCCTTAACAAAGACACTCTCTCGTGCAATATCACTGAAAAATATACCCGAGTTCAAACCATTTGAGGTATTCTTTGCTACCGAGGTATCAAATATGATTTTTTGTGCTCATGTTATGCATTTGTACTAAATAAACATTCTGCATGAGTTGTGTAGCTGTTGGATGGCTTGTTCAAGGAATGCCATCAGCTTGGAGAATCACTGATTTCTGAAGGGCTAATAACACATGAAGACATACAAGAAGCAAAGTTTGGCAAAAGGGGTAGAGTCATTAGAATTGGCTTGCCAGCTTATTGCCTTCTCCAAGCACTTTTTCGTTCCGTGAAACACAACTCTTCTGGTATATTGATAAGTAAGGGATCATTGTTGCACTACTAGTAATCATTTGTGTGTGTTTAGTTTTCATCTACTGTTTGTATAAAGAAAGCTTTATCAAGAAATAATTAGGCTTACACTTTGTCCATGCAGGTGAGGATACTGAACTAACTACATCAAACAAACCGAAAGAACAGTTTTTTGAATGGTTCCTTAATCCCCTTTTGGTCATTAAAGAACAAATCAAAGCTGAAAATCTTAATGTGTCAGAAGAGGACTACTTTGGAAAACTAGTCCTCTTCAATGGTGATCCCACCAGGGTAGAAAAATCATTTATAAGGCAGGAAGGTACTGAATTTGCTGAACGTAAACGTGCTGAACTTCATGCATTGGCAAGAAGGTACATATCAAACCAAAATCAATTTAGTTTTTTTGTAATAACTTCTGCACTAATTTTCCACTAAGGCTTTATCCACTCATTTTTTCTTCATGTATCTTTCACAAAGACTTCAAGGGATCACCAAATTCATCACAAGGTTTCCTACCTACAAGAGGCGTTTTGATGTTATCTTAAACACACTATCTGATGAGCTTGCTGAGAAGCATGGTGCTTCCAAAATAATCAGATCAAAAAGTGCTTTTCCTCGGATACTAAGTTTGAGATCCTTCAATTGCCAAACATCTAAATCAAATGATTCTGGTCAGGAGGAGTCTGAACATACAAGAGATTTGGAAACTTCATTATAGCAACATCATGTGATATTATTACATAGTTTTAGCCTACAAAGCAGATGTAAATCATTTCTTTTTTCTTTTGTTTTAGTGTCACTGATAGTTGTTGACCCTTTTGTGTTTGTTTGTTCTACACCTACATACCCCTACTCATTCATAGATATGACAGAAAAATGTAGCGAAAATATGTGTGTATATTGCATTATTCAAGCAAAGTGCAATTTTCTTTTCACTCATGAGATCAATTAGTCTATTTAGAAAGGTAATATGTGAAGTGAACATTGTCCACGTACTTTATATTATATACTTAGGAAACCAACAAGGAGCACCTTAAAACAATGCTGAATGAGCCAATAAACTACCATGATCCGTGATTATAGCATTTTTCTTCCTTTTTTTCTTCTTGCGTATGTTTCTGCTTCTCCCACCAAATTCCCTATCTGAAATTTCTACCGTGTTAATTTAATTGAGAATTGGAATCAAATTTACAAGTCAGATTAATCGGAAAAATTCAAAGGCTCCAAGATATGATTGAAAATAACTATAATCACCCACCACTCCCATTTCTCGTCCAACTCACTCAAAACCAACTTCGTCACTCTCTCTATCTACATATATATATATATATATATATATATATATATATATATATATATATATATATATATATATATATATATATATATATATATATATATATATACACACTTCTACATTCACTCTGCTCTTGCTTCATCTTTTCATTGGCTTCTTCTTCTTCCACTTCCCTATCAGTGCTTCTCTTTGCCATTTTTTTCACTGTTACATGTTTCTTTGTGGCTTCCAATGAATTCCAAGTTGGTGGCTCAAATGGGTGGGTTGTCCCTCCCCAAAATGACCAACTTCTACAATGAATGGGCTTCCCACAACAAGTTCCACGCTGGTGACACCCTCTATAAGCACTTTAATTCCCCTTTCATAATTAGTACAAAAGAGTTTAACTTCCAGTCTCATTGTGATCTTTAATATTGTAGAGAATCACAAACAACTATCTCCACCACATTGTAAAACGTCACAGACTACAAAATCCTTAATTTTGTGACTATAATCGTCATTATGAACCGGTTTTCAAAATCTGCTTGAAACAAATTTCAAGACTCCAGAAAGTTGTAGAAATTAGAAATTCATGCTAAATAAAATTTGTTACACTTTTATAGCTACCTTTAGTATTTTGGAAACCACAATGTTTTAGAAACTCTTGAAGAGGTAATTGGTGTATGTGTCTTTTAGTAGTTTTCTGTTTCAAGTGCAGGGTTTAAGCACAAGAAGGACTCAGTGATGAAGGTGGATGAGGGTGATTACACAAACTAAAATGCCACACACTGATGCATCTTGAATTTTGTTAGTTTTCATTAGTCAAAGTGTTCATTTCTCCATTCTAGAATAACTAATTTGAGCATATTAGATTAGATTTCTCACTCGGGGCAACTTTCGCATTTTCATAGAACTAGTGTTTGTAGAGTGTTTTTAAATATCATTTGAGTGTGGTTGCATCATATTTTGAGTCCTAGGGTCTTCCGTTAGTCAAACCTAGGGTTAAAAGTCAAATTTTGCTTATTTAGCTTTTAAACCATGACATAGTTGACTTTAGAGTTGACTTTTTAAAATTCTTCCAAATTGAATGATTTGACCTTGGGGAATCATTATAAATGCCTAATTACACTTGTTGGAAGTGGTCAAACACCAAATTTTGAGGTTTAGGGCCAATTGAGCAAAATTCTTAGTTTTCATGTTTTTGGTCAATTTAACTTAGTTGTTCAAATAGTGTCTAGGTAGAGCTAATCCTTCCACTTGAGCTTTTGATCAATTTGCAGGTCCTCTATCTTTAGGAAAGGTTTAATTGAATATTTGAAGGTGTAGAAATTCACATAGTAGCAAGTTCAAGTTTGTGGCAAAGCATGAAGTGTGGAAAAGTGACATGTTTGACCTTAGAGTTGACTTTTGTCATTTCGATCCAAAATCAAGAGACAACCATTTGAAGCACTTTAAGACACTAAATTTGACTGGTTTGGGCCTTGTGATTGCAAAAAAATTGATAGTGGGCTGCACTTTGGAAAAGCATGAAGTGTGCAAAAGTGGCATGTTTGACCTTAGAGTTGACTTTTGCCATTTGGACCCCAAATCAAGAGCCAATCATTTGGAGTACTTTATGACACTAAAGTTGACTGGTTTGGGCCTTGATATTGCAAAAAATCTGAGAGGGGATTGCATATTGAAGTTTTGGCTCAATGGGTGAGAAGTGGCTTAGTGTAGAGTAGCTTTTAGGGTAGATTTGGTGAGGTGGCACCCAACAGCCTTCCAACACGTTTCTGCACATTCTCTAGACTATGGAGAGGAGCTTTCGACAGCAACACACCATCTCATGCAGCAGACCCGAAATTCCCTCAAAAATCACCCATTTTCACTCCATTTTTTCTTTTGGAACCTTGAATTGCTCAAGTCTTGGTGAGAGGAAGGCTGAGGCAACTCCTTGTACTCATTTTTGGTATTTTAATCTGGATTTGAGCTTCAATGAATGAAAATTTCAGTACTGTTCATTTGGTCAATGGTTTCATAATGTTCATCATCATTTTTCACTAAACCACTACCTTGATACCATTTTTTGAGCTTGAACTCCATTCTACCTTACCAAATCTAAGTTCTGGAACCAGGCCTATAAATTGGTGTGTCCAAAAGACCTCTATACATCATTGTTTCGGAGTAAACAAGATGAATGGGTTGGATTCAAGATCAATGGTAGTAGCCAAGCTCATTTCACTCATATTTCTCCATTTCATTGCACTCTTGCTACAATTTCGAGTTTCTTTTCATTCCACCACTTCACACACATCACTTTTAAGTTTTTTTAACTGTTTGCAAGCTTAATTTTGAGTTTATGCAACCAAATCACCAAAACTCCATTGCTACACCATTTTCATGCTCACACACACCATAGTTACTATTCTATTGAATTTCTCACTCATTTCTTAATCATTTTGAGTTTCGTAAATTCATGTACACTCCTGGGATGATTCCCAGGCATTTAAAACCATTACAGAACCAATTCCATCTCCATTTCATCAATTCACATGCTCTGTAATTTTTCCTCGTTCGCATTCACTCATAATCACCGTTCCATTCGAATTTCGCACGATTTAAGCTTTTTGATTTGTTCTTGAGCTTCGTTCATCATCCTTAAATTTTCCCCAAGTGATTTGAATCATCAATTTCGCATTTCCTTCCATGAATCACCGAATTCGAATTTCTGCATTTCATCAATTCGTGTTTATGCATAATTCAATGGTTGCGCAATTTTAATGATTTTTGGTGCAAATTGATTTGGGTGTTTCATTCATTGCATCATGACAAAGCTTTCTGCTCATTTAATTGAATTTTCGTTGCACGAGTTGGTGGCGTTTCTATACAAATTTGAAAATTAGGGTTTATGAAAATGAGAATTTGCGTGTAGTGTACCAAATCGAGTGATTCTTGTTCTTAAATACAATTGAAATCATTTATAATCAATATAAATCATTACATTTTCAATTGTATTATCAAAAGATCCCAATCTTAGATTATCATGCACTTGGCTCATGAACATGTTTTTGATTTTGGGCAGATTTCGAGTTTGATGAATTTGGATTAATTTAACGATTGCATTAGTATAGTTTTGATCATTAAACATGTTTTGAGCATTTAGGATTAGCTAATTCATCATTCCCTACCATTTTGTACATTGCAAGTCATGCATTCATGCATAGTTCATAGCATTTCTTGCATTTGATGATTTTGAGTTTTCTATTTTTAAGTGTTGTGTTTGAATAAATTTCTCCACCACAATTCAATGCATCAATATTGCATTTGACTTTAGTCATGTCCACTGATTGATTCCCAAAGTTCTCCCTATACTACATTTTTAAGGAAAAATTGGTTTTGATGGAGTCTTTTAGGTGACAAAAAGACTTTATCACACACCCTATACTCTTCTCCAACAGTGGCAACACCAAGTTGAAGCTTGGCCACCCAAGTTGATATGATCTTCAATCCACTAGGGTACCTTCACGAATGAATGTAGGACAAATTCATGAGTGGTGCTTTAGGGCATTGTGAAATGGGACAGAAGATGATTGTGAGGGTCATGGTGGATGAGTCTCTTCCTCAACATGCTAAGTCTTCTGGTTACCATATTGCAATTTCTCCAACTGGGGTGTCTCAAGTGCTCTTCTTTCAGTTTCTTTTGGCATGTATTAGGTAGTCTAAGTGATTAGGAAAATTCTATAGCTAAGTGATTAGGTAGTCTAAGTTTCTTTTGGCATGTTCATATACTTTTATATAGTTAAGGTTTTGCATAGATTTCAAAACTGTTCTAAAGGATGTAATTTCTTACATTTGTTGAGCAAAGAAAATGAGAATTCAAGTTAGGAATATTATGTCCTTTACCAAAGAAGTATTGGATTTGATGAACCTTCAATTTGAGTAGCCAGATTATCCATGTTTATAATTGGTTAGTAGAGATGATGAACCTTCAATTTGAGTAACCAAAATCAGAAATTTCAAATGCATAGTAACGATTATTTTATGAAGAAAATGGTGTACTAACAGTTAATATAGTGTAAAAGTTATCATTAAATACATTTCACAGCATATGCAAAAAAAAATTTGAAAATGTGAAACAAATTAGGACTCATACAAGAGTTGTTGAGCATTGTTAGTTAGATTTTTCTTTTGTTTCCTATAGGTAAAGGAAAACAAAATGTTTTTCTATTTCGCTATATTTTACGTTTAAGGTTTTGATAAATATTAGTTTATTAATACTTTTATATTAAAATTAAAAATTGTCAATATAACATTGAAATTATAATTTCATATTATTGTAAGTATTATTTTAAATTTTATTAAAACTATGTAAAATGATCTGATTCATTTTATTAAAATCTTATTTAATATTTTAGTATAGTTTGAAAATAGACATCATGTTATGTTGCTCTTAATACACATAAACAATACATCAAACAATTTTACATTTTTATTACATTTATATGGAGCAAAATTTTGGAACAAAAACACTAATGTACAAAAGGAAAAAGTGCAAAATATGGAAACAATCACTAGTGCAAAATAAGTTTTTTATACCTACATTATTACACCTGTTCAAATCCATCAGGTATAAAACAAGAGACGGATGACAATTTTGTAAATAATGTGAGATCTTTTATGCCAATTATACTTTCAACTGGTATAAAAATTAACACGATGACATTTTTAGCAATATTGAAAAATACTTTTTATATCGGTTATAGCTAAAATTGGTATAAATTTTATATATATATATATATATATATATATATTATTTTT
>Ga0209589_1008612_pt1 | contig 15836 bp, 9 predicted proteins | sample CowpeawhiteBW_FD_187525 | JGI IMG/M metagenome (GOLD analysis project Ga0209589, IMG submission 187525) | Root nodule microbial communities of legume samples collected from California USA - Cow pea white BW (SPAdes) (version 2) | ecosystem: Host-associated > Plants > Roots > Nodule | place: USA... | reverse complement strand
CACACATACACACACACACGCACACACACACACACACACACACACACACCCATACTCTATGCACTTTATATTTTTTATTTCTTCGAATTGTTTGATTTGTCATGAAATTCATTCGCATCTCCAAGTTATTTTTTATTTTTCACATTTCAATATTTCTACTCTTTTTTAATATTTTTCTTTATTGTATATTTTCTTTTAATTAGAATGTTTAACACTCTCAAGTTAAGTGTTCAATGGCATAAACCTTTCATTTATTAGGTAATATAAAAAAATTATATTCTTTAATCTATTATCATTAATTTTTGTTTCATTTGAAAATATTTTTGTTTCTCTAAAACAATTTTATTATTTCTTAACCATTCAACAAGGTTAATATTTGAAAACTTTTCTGCGATCTTTATGATCTTTTTCATTGTATCATACTCCTAACTGTACATTTATTTTCCTTTGTGTGCTTTCAACAGTCCATCAAATTGTTTTCCTTTGATATTTTTTTAATATTTTTATTTGCTGTTTATTTTAATCATGTACTGTTTTGATATTTTTTATATAATTATTTTTATTTTCTAAGTCATTATTAAATTTTTAATTTTAGCACTATAATTGTCTAAACAAATTTTATTTACTATAATATAATAATTTAAAGTAATTTCCTTGAATTTTTTTTATCATCATCCAACACATATTGAAGTTCAAAAGATGACAGATCTATGTTAAATTATTATTAGTATAATCTTTGTTCTTTGTGTGATTTTGATCAAATGATGTATTATAATTTTTACCAGTGTACAAAAAAAAAGATTTCATTATAATTTAAAAAATTGAAGTAAACATACATTTATAATTTTCTAATGTAAATATTAGTTTTCCTTTTATATTTTTTTAAAATAATTTTAAATTTTATCAATTAGATAACATTAACGTTTACAAATTTAATAAATATTTTAACTCTCATGAAATTTTATTTTGTATTTTAATTTAAAATGTATATAAATATAATTTTTTTAGAACTCTTTAATATTGAATAAACAAGAATATCTCTTTTTAATATTAAATATTTGATAATATTATATTTTACTTATCATAATTTTTTATTATTTTATAAAAATTAAATAATTAATATTAAAATAGTAAAAGAAAAGTACGGATACACGTATATACCCTTCACGGGCATATAATAATAAAATGTAAATCGAAGTTTGTAATTACTTCCTGAGTCATATATAGTAAATTAAATAAATATTAAAATAATATTAATGATAAACAGTAAAAATACAAATAAGGAACTATTAATAAAATTATTTCTTCAAAATTAGTATTCTCTTACATTTTTACTGTATAAAAAAATATAATTAAGGCATAATAATTATGCAACAGACATAGAAAAATTAACTTTCTCATGGGATCCAGAAAAAAAAAAAAAAAAAAACTCTTATTCCTCACATTCACAATATACAAAGTATATATAAATAGGCCACATATGAAAGAGAAAGAGGGAGAGAGAACAGATATTGTAATTTATATGGAATGTAAAAGAGCTCGTGATCATAGGAACTTACCCCATGCAAAAATAATCACTAGACCTTAGTTGTCAAATATAAACAACAACAATCCTAGACAATACCAACCCCCAATGTACTGGAATTTCTCTCTCAAAATAAACTTCTAATTCTTATAAACACTGATTTCCCATTTCTTTTCTCCTGGATTCGTTTTCTTCATATACTTTATTAGAAACCTAAAAGATGAAAATATCAAGTTAGTATAGATAAAAAGAATTTATGAATACTATGATGTAAATTTTATCTTATAAACTAATTTGTAAGATTAAATTAGGTTTAAAATTAATTTTAAATAATATAAAAATATTTAAATTGTTATTTATCAAACTAATTTCGTAAGATTAAATTAAGTTTAAAATTAATTTTAATAAAAATATTTAAATTGTTATTTATCAAAGCTATTATATTATCTATTATCAAATTATTAATAAATCAAGGATTAATAATTAATTCTACACTCTGAGATATATAGAGTGTAAATGAAGAGGTGTGATCGGAGATAGACACCACAAACCAATTTTTAAAAAATAACTAGTTTTAGATAAAAAAGTAATTAGTTATTATAATAACTAATTTATATGTTAATTTATAAACTAAAATTTTTGGATATCTAAAATAATCTCGATTATGAATAAAATATTATAATTAGTTTGTTAATTAAATTTTAAATTAGTCACTAATATTAATAGGTTTTGATTATTAAAAGAATTAGTATTTAGATTCGTCAGTAATTAATTAGAGTGTGGTAACTAATGTTATTGACTAATTTAGAGTATAATCTATAAAATAATTATAATTTTTTATTTAATAGTGATTACTTTAAAATCAATTTTTAATTTATAAATTAATATGATAGTGACATATTAATTTTAGTCTCTAAAATCGATTGTTATTTAAAGCATTTTTAGATTCGTGGAAGTTCCTTTGCAAGACTCATAAGCATATAATTGTTTTTGGTCACAACAGTTGTGAACATTTTTGAATGGTAACTATTGCTAGAAACTGATCATGTTCACAACATGGTATCTACTGGTAATCCAACAAATTGATATGAATTCTGAGCCACTAAGTTGGTCTAGTAATTCATTCATTCACTCACTCTCTATAGTCCTATTCTATATGTTACCCTTGAAGTGAATAGAGAAACGACAGTTTCTTCCCATGTGCACTTCTGCCACTGCACCCCAAAACTTCACTGATTACTCTCTGTTTATATCAGACCTACCCATCTCACAACCCCAAAACAAGACAAAAACCCACCAACTGCCTTTAAGAACCCCCCCTCTTACACAAAAATATCACCTCCTTACTCATTCATATATCATACTTTATTTTCTTTCCCAACCACATGCAAATTAAGAAAACCAAACCCTTAATTCAATAATGGGAAAAAAGCCACAACCCCTCCTTCCAGATCATTAAATCCACCTTCATTCTTTAGCTCACAAGGGAATTTAAATTTTGGGTGTGGCCTAATGTATTTGTGTTCATGTGAAAGCTACGTTTGAATGATCATGCTAGGTGAAAATTCTGATTTTAAGTCAAAAGGGTGTTCCATCAGATTGCCATTTAAGGTAAATATCATAAAGAAGTTCCCAGAATGTACTCCTTCTGTCCTGCACCAATTTATGTCACAAACTTCACTACCTAGGGTTAGGGTTTATAGGGGAACTGGAGTTAACTTCTCATTCTCTACCATTCATGAGACTTTACACTCTTGGTACTCTCTCAAGAATACTTGCCACACTTCAATTTCTTACCGTATGTATCAAAAAAGAGAGACATTTTATTAGAGTTTTAGAATCATTTTTGGTCAATATATACACTAAGAATTTCTGTATGATAACATCAATTTCTTTGAGTTTAGATTATTAGAAGATACTGTAATCTCTCTCTATCTGGAAAGAATATTATAGTTTTAGAATGTATAGGTACGTGTATACCAAATATTCTCACACATAGACAGAAGAAGAAACCAAAAACTTGCGTAGTTAGCGCCTGTGAGTCTGTGAGAGTAGATAATATTCTCTCTGTGATTATTAAAATGCAAAAGCATATTGTGATAGGTAATATTTTATGGGGGAGTAGGTGGCAAATTTTGGAGGGATTTAGAAGAAAGGTAGATAGAAAAAGGTGAGAGAGAGAAGGGAAGCAAATGGATTTGTGTGTAACAGATCTGAAGTGATGAGAATAATACAAAGGAAAAGGGAATCAATGTTGGGATGTATCTGACTTTATGCGGCTGTGAAAAGCTCAATCAGTGTGTTTTCAAGGGTTTGTTTACTTCTTTGTCTCATGGAATGTCAGTGAGGTAACCAATAGGGAAAAAGGGTTCACATTGTTCCATGCACTTTCAGTTTCTTCACCCCTTAAACCCCACACAAATAATGCCCTAATCTCACTATTACACTACTTTAACAGTTTTTACACACAGTACATTCTCTCTCTCTCTCTCTAACAGTGATTCCATGCCTAAACCTATCAGAGATATTGGAATTTGAAATTCATGTATTCAAGTAAGTTGTCCACATGCATAATACTGAACTACACCAGAAACACTGGTTTTGTTCCATTATTATTTAAGGACCTGCTTCTATTGGTTTTTTTCATTGGCAAACAACTCTTCTGTGGAGAAACTGTGTATAATATATATGTATATATATATATATGTGTGTTAGTGAAACCCTATTTAATTTTGAATGTGAAAAAAATAATTACCAATGCAAGAAAATTTGAATTGTGTTTGTTGGGTGAAACTAGAGAATTAACATGTTTTGTGGTGTTAGAAGTATGCAGACAGGTAAATGTTTGTCTTTATATGAAAACTTTCAGAAGATCATAGTGAAAATGGATGGAACCACATCAAAATTACAAAGTCATTTAATCTGCATTTATTAAAAACAATCCACTGTTTGGCCACTATCTACAAAAAAGGGAAGATTACAAGCCTGTCAATATAATTGCAGCATTGTTATCTTGATTGACACATTGCAGATGTGTATTCAGAGGCTCTCTCAGGAGATCCAATCAAACATGATGAAAAGCTTCCTTAATATTGTGAGGTATTGAAAGAAGTGAAAACAAACTAGGATGAACATAAAAAGAGAATAAATTTATATATTCATTAACAGTGGGGTGGTGTTTTCTGTTTATGCTACTTGCTATACCTTGGACCTGTTACCAAGCCTTAACTCCAGATCCAGCTCTTCCATTGAGCTAGGGCTAAATTCAAACATCTTTGTCTGCACATGATGTCTGTCAACTGAGCTTGACTTTGGTGAAAATGGTGATGAAGAAGCATCTGTTTTCCTCTTCTTGCAACTGATATGATCTGCTTCTTTAGTACTCTCAAACTGCAAAGATGGGTGAGTGCTACACACAACTGAATTCAAGCTCATATCTCCATCAATATCATCACCCCTACATCTAGAATCCATTATTCCCTTGGAGGGTTTCTTGGAATCAGCTTGAGGATGAAACTTACATGAATATAATCTATGATCTTCAGCTAAACTTGGCCATGATTCGGAAGAGTTGCTGACAGGAGAAATCTTGTGGAGAACACTGGAATCATAAAACGGAATCATGGTTTCCTCTCTGGGGTTACCACTATTAACTGATGGAGCCAACAAGGGCTTGGAATGTGAGGGTGAAGAAGGTGAAGCAACAAAATCATGATAAGAATTAGGTTTAGCTTTTCTATAAGGCAATCCACAAACAGAAGGGTATAGGCAATCATCCAGAGAAGAAGAAAAAGGACTTTGAACTGGCTTGTTGAGCTGAGTTTTAAGTTCATGACATAGAATTTCATTGTGGGGGCTTGAGGGTTGTTGCTTTAACCTTGCTCTATCCCTTCTATGAACATTCATGTGGCCACCTAGAGCCTGTGCTGACCTAAACTCTCTTCTGCAGAAGCTACAAGAGTATGATCTTGGAGGCCACACACAGCCACCAAGAGAATTAGCAGCATCTTCTGCAAAAGCTTGTTCTTCCCATGAGTCACCATAGGAAGGGTTGGTTGGTGAAGTAAGAGTAGAGCTCAAAGAGTACTTTCTCTTAGTCCAACATTGACCCTGTTCCATTGGAACACAAACCACAAAAATATCACCAAAAACCCTTAGGAAAAGAACAATATGGAGAAGAGAAAGAGGTGGATATGTATATGGATGAAGAGGGTTATGTTATGTTATGTTATGCAGGTGATCCCATATTTAAGCAAGGAATAATTGAGAGTCACATGAGTGTATACTATGTTTGGATCTTAGATAGGGATTGCTTGAAGGAGGTTTTTGTGTGGAAGATGATGAAGTGGTGGGTACTCTAACCTTTTTGGTGTGTTGTTTTGTGGTTGGTTTTCCAAAGGAGTCAAAGAAGAGACACCAGAATGAATAATAGGGCTCACAAGTTCCCTTATTTCTGCATTTTCTTTGTGAGGAGAAGCAAAGTAGTAGCAGCCATGAGATTGAAAGTTACCGATGTGGGACCTCCAATGTCTTATACATAACATGAGATGAGATGGGGTGGCCACTGTAGTACTGACTTAACTCAAAAAATCTGACTGCAATCTCCTCAGAGAGATCCACCACTGTGTTGTCTTTTTTTAATATACTTGCTTTTCATTGTACAGAACATTTAATATATAGGGTTTACATCTGTACTTTTTCTTAATAAAATACTAATAATAAATTTTATCATACTTGTAACCTTCCATAAATACATAATTTTCACCATGTGATTGTAGTTACTCCCATTTTATGATTCAGACAACAACAAAAACTTTTTTTTTTCTTTTATATATCAATGGGATCTTTTAAATCTTATATATAGATGAAAACTCTCTTAAAAGATAACTAATGAAGATTAATTATTAATAAAACTAGTATATACTCCATCCATCCTCATTCAAAGTAAAAAAATAAATCTTTCATATTAATGGAGTTTACTCCAAATATTATATATATTTATCCAAATATCCTATATACTGCATAAACCACTTACAAGCTTGACTTCTTGAAAAAATTGAAATTAATGTCGGTCTCGAGAAATTTGGGTAAGAATGTGTAACTTTTTCTTTTCTAATCTTGCAAATGCACTAGTTGGGTTTATTTACTCACTGTTTGTTTGGTAGCAAATGTTACAAATTAATTTATATTCTAATTTATAGATAAATTATAATTTTTTATTAATAATAAAGATTATTTTAGATACCAATCATTTTTAATTTGTAAAGTAGTCTTTAATTTAGTTAATCGAAAATGATATTTAGACACAAAAAGTGGACTCATTTTTGACACAGGGTCCACGTAATATGAAAAACTGAATCAACGCACGTGTGGGTGAAAATTTAAAGAGGGAAAATTGCTCTCCCAAATCCAAAAGCTACACCCGATTCTTCCATCACCACAGCACACTCCTTCTTCGTTTTCTACCCATGGGTTCCTTCCATTGGAGAAAAATGCAAGCTTGATAAAATAACTTCACCGTTCCAGAGGGAGAACGACCACCATCGCCACCAAAACAGTGTTCGTCAAGTGGGTTTCCTTTGCCATGGAGTAGAACAAGAAGATACGAAAAGCGGAAATTAGTGACTAAGAGAAGGTTTCGTGTTGGTAGCCTTAAATATCATTTTCGATTGCAGTAATAACACATTCTTTGGATGGTGACCATGAAAAAAAGTCTCCTAAAGTTACTTATGATGTATGTGGGGAGTTGTGATGGTAAAAGTGGGGAGTTATGTTGGTTATTACGGTCATCAATTGCAGTACTTAAAAAAATCAAAAAAATTAAATATCACCACTAAATGTTCAGTGTAGACAAAATATAAGACAAAACGATTTTCATTGCCATTAAATTCAATAACACCTTCTTTAGATGATGTCCATGAAAAAAGTCTCGTAAGTTAATTATGACCTATGTTGGATATTTTGGTCATCAATTGTGGTACTTAAAAAAAAATAGAATGACATTTGGTGTTGACATTCTATTTTTTTTTTCTTTAAGTACCACAATTGATGACCAAAATATCCAACATAGGTCATAATTAACTTACGAGACTTTTTTTTTTCATGGACACCATCTAAAGAAGGTGTTATTGAATTTAATGGCAATGGAAATCGTTTTGTCTTATATTTTGTCCACACAGAACATTTAGTGGTGACATTTAATTTTTTTGTTTTTTTTAAGTACTGCAATTGATGACCATAATAACCAACATAACTCCCCACTTTTACCATCACAACTCCCCACAAACATCATAAGTAACTTAGGAGACTTTTTTTCATGGTCACCGTCCAAAGAAGGTGTTATTACTGCAATCGAAAATGATATTTAAGGCTACCAACACGAAACCTTCTCTTAGTCACTAATTTCCGCTTTTTCGTATCTTCTCGTTCTACTCCATGGCAAAGGCAACCCACTCGACGAACACTGTTTTGGTGGCGATGGTGGTCGTTCTCTCTCTAGAACAGTGAAGTTATTTTATCAAGCTTGCGTTTTTCTCCAATGGAAGGAACCCATGGGTAGAAAACGAAGAAGGAGTGTGTTGTGGTGATGGAAGAATCGGCTGTAGCTTTTGGATTTGGGAGAGCAATTTTCCCTCTTTAAATTTTGACCCACACGTGTGTTGATTCAGTTTTCCATGTTTTTTAAACTTTAAATTAAAAATTAAATACTACGTGGACCCTGTGTCAAAAATAAGTTCACTTTTTGTATCTAAATATCATTTTCGTTAGTTAATAGAATAATCAATTATGTTTGTTTTTAACTTTGATCGTTATTTAATTATTTTTTTAGTACTTCTATATTAAAGTTTTACTAGTAAAGACTTTTACGCAAGCGTGTCCCATTTTGTGATAATATAATCGTATAAGAAGGTCACCATTGAGGTACTCATGATTAAAAATGTTCCAATCCAAACAAGAGTGTACCAATGTGACCATAAACTCATTACTTTAAGGTTTTGGATTGAAAGTAAAATTAATTTTTTATATGAATTGGATACATATTGATAATATATCTTCCCAATAAATTTTGTAACAACCATAGAAACTTGGCATGTTTACTCCCTTGAGAATTTACAAATTTGAAAAGGACACAATATTTTGGTCAATGGAAAAATATGCAATGTACATAAAAACATCAAATAACAACATTATAGTCCTTAATAATCAAGTATTAAAGGAAATTACATTTCGCATTTAAATAGATTTTCAAAATATTATAAGACTATAATGTCACTATTTTATATTAACTACAATCATACCAAAATATATCAAGTCACAACCCATATTCCTAGAAAATCTGCTACCTCTACTGATTTTCCCTATTTGAACCTGATCCTCTGCTCACGACAAGAAAATAACGATCATTACAAAAGAAAAAAAAACACTAACACAAACTAGAAAAGATAAAACTAATATTTTTAAGCCTAAACAAATTACAATTTATATTTCTATAATTGAACACTCAATTTTTCACTACAAGAAAATCAAAGAATAGTGACTGAAATATCAGTCACTAAATGGCAATAATTAGTCACTAATCACTTTAGTGACCGATTTAGTGATCGACGGAGATCAGTCACTATAACCTTCGTCACTAATGTTTGTGGTCGATTTTGTGACTGATTTTGTAATTGATTTGGTGACTGATTTAGTGACTAATTTGGTGATCGATTTGGCGACTAATTTGGTGATTGATTTAGTGACTAATATGGTGACCGATTTGGTGGCTGATTTTGTGGCTGATTTTGTGACTGATTTGGTGACTGAAACTGTGACTGATTGTGTGACTGGATTTTAAACATTTTAGTGACCGATATATCAATTACAAATTCGGTCATTAATATTAAGGATCATATTCTAAATTAATGTTTAAGGAATTTGCAAAAAATTAAAATACATCCTGGGTTTATACATATTTTCAAACATTATATTCTGTATAACACATTTTGCAACATGAAATAGTTTATAAATTTATAAAGTAAAGTTAAATAACATTACATTAGAGAATATACTTTTCATGTCTAAGTTAAAACCATCTTGCAAAGATAATGTAAAAAGTTTTACAAAGATTCTATGTTCGTAAAAAAACTTAATAAAGTTAGCTACAAAATGAGTTGTATTTCATATTGAAGGTTGAACATCCATCTTGTGCATCAACATTTGCGGAATTTTGTTGTTTTGTTGAATTTCTCTGTCATTATTTAGCATTCTCTATTTCATATTATATCTCTCAGTTTGAACGACCTTTAACTATCTTTTTAGTTGTTCAATTTCCTCTTATAGCATGGACCGATGATGAAGAAGACTCTTGATACAGGTATTTTTTCATGGCCTTCGTTGACTCAAATCCAAGTCCATATACCTTGCCTTTGTTTGTTCCAGCAACTTGACACCAAATTAAATGCCTGGGTAAATTGTTCCTATACAAATTAAAACATAATGGTAGTTAACAATATTAAAAAATATTAAAGAGAAATCACTACTTTAATAGTTTAACATATTATATTTGTGACTTACATCCACATGTGCTGATCTTTGATCCACCCAGGTGTTATCCTTCTTCCTTTGATATGTTTGACGAAACAACTCTGATGGAGTAGGAGGTTTTCCATTCAACTTTATCTTAGAGGAAAAAAAAATTTAGAAATGATATTCAATACAAATACAAACAAGTTTGTGAAGAAGTTAAAACTTATATTTACTTTTCAGTCATGCATTGTATTTGAATAACATAATAAATAAGGGAATACATTTTGGTTAATACATACCAATTAAAGACAAAATTTAAACTTTCAAACTCATTCAATTTTAGATTAATTCGTTTTGTCTATAAATAAATTTTACCAAATTTTCTCTATGTTGAGAAGTACTAATAAAGCATGTTGTATGAAGTGAAACTCCAAACCTTCCATATTCAGTTGCTCGATTTGCTTTTGTAATTAAACTTTTTTACTTTGAATTTTGTTGATCCCCAATGTTGGCACAATGTTTCCCATACATCATCAACAAGCCAATTTGGCTTCTTCTTTGCAATTCAAGCCTTATTTAGACTACTTTTCAATATGTGTGCACCTCGAATTTCAAAGTTCCTACTTGGCCACCTATGATTAGGTGGGCAAATATTATACTTTCTATGTAAAAGTTACATATTAGAAAATCAAAGGAATATGAAGTTCTAAAAAGATACATATTAACAAGTTAGTGTAAAAAATTCATAACTAATAAAAATACATACCATAAAGAAATTGAACCACATGTCCCTATTGATTTCAAATACCTTCTTCCATGATGGTCATGCTTCAGTATAATGGCTTTTGAATATATCAACAATGGTTATAGCTACAAAGTACGAAGGAAAGAATCTACAACAAACAAACATACAATTAACAATTCAAGTTATATATAATATTATATATAAAATTTGAACAAAACTTAACATGGTAAAATTGAATTTATTTACCAAGATCCACCAAGATATAAAATTGGTTTATCATTAGTGCTTTGGACATCTAATTTATGGTGATCATGATCACAAGAAGGTGTGTCATGAGTGGCAAGGTTAGATGTTTGGAGACTACGTGGAGATAAATTAGTTGTTCCATGTAATGATTGTTCTTCATGTCTAGAGTTAGTTGTTAGCTTTAATGCTCCTAGTGATGGAGTAGAACCAACATGTGTAGATATATAGGATTAGAACCAAAACTTGCTTGAACAGAAGGAGTATGATGAACATGTGCTCTCGGTGAAGGAGTAGAACCGTGTTCTCCAATTTTGTCAGGTAGTGCATGCCTAGATTACATTCCAATAGTTGTACTTGGCATCTGATTTAGTTGTTGCTTTACTAAACAACTTTTTGAAAGAAGTTTGTTTCTTTTTTTATCTGACATCTACAAATAAAGCAAAAAAGTGTTAGAAATTGCATGATTTCATAACAAAAGATCATGAAAATAATAATAATAATATATACAATAAAACAAAATATATGTTTTCAAACACATAAAACCACAAGGTGATGTTAAATACAAAATAAAATTAGTTTAGCTTAGGTTAAGTATGAAAAGAAAAGACAAACATCATTCATCATCATTGTTGTCATCATCATCACCAAATTCATGACCTTCACCATCATTCTCGTCTTCTTCATCATCAAACTCATGACCTTCACCATCATTCTCGTCATTATTTTCATCTTTATCAGATATGTATTCATCTTCAAAATCATTTTCCTCTTTGAAGTCTTCTTCTCCAAATTGTGCCTCTTCTTCAACAATATGTTGATTTTAATCAAGTAATTCATTGTATAATACTTCTTCATATCCACCACCTTCATCATCTCTCAGTTGACCAAGTGGTTCATCGTTTGACACGACTATTAGAAAATACATCTTGATATGGAACCTCTAGTGTATATTGATCATCAACCCTACTTCTTGCTTTGGTTTTAATAACAACCCACCAATCTACCTTTTCTTTTATATTTTTAGGGTAAGGCATATAATAAACTTGAATTGCATTTGCTGCAAGTATGAAAGGATCATAATTCAAATACCTTTTACAATGATGAACCTCCATAATGCCATAGTCCTTGTGAAATTTTACACCACGATTCCTTTCAAAATCAAACCATTGACAATTGAAGAGAACTAAGTTTTTAGTTGGTTCTCCTATATATTCAAGTTGCATAATTTTAATGATGATACCATAATAATAATTTTCTTCCTCTCCATTATCATCACCTTTAACACAAACCCCACAATTAACCATTTTCTTTCCAATGCTTCATTCTTTTATATGAAACTTGAAACCATTGACAAAATAAATTGATCCTACAAGAAAACCATTGGTACAAAGGGTTTGATTTGGTTAAATCCACTTCTGCATGCATTTTATAAATGGGTTTGTTAAAAACTGAAATGTTGATTATAGGCCAAATAAAATATAGGTTTTGAGAGAGGTAACTTTGTGTTCATGTGATGCCAAATTAGAAGAAAATATTGAACTGTTATTGTGGCAAAATTGATTTATTTCCCTTTTTGCAAGAAAAAATATGGTGGGAATCAATAATCAACATCAAAATGTAGGAACTTACATGTTTTGTTGATAATAGAGCAGATATAAAGTATATACACTAACATAACCAAGCAAAAACAAGTTGAGGTATTTTTCCTAGCTATACAAGCCTTCACAAGCCTCCACAATCAAATGTCTTAAGTTACCAACTGCAAGAAAATACATCACGAGCTATCACTCTAAAACAAAAGAAGTATATAAATATTGCAGGCTTAAGTTGGAATATAAATATACTAAAAAGAAAACATTCAAGGGTGATACACTTTAAAAAGTTTGGTTGCTTTAGTTCAATTATAATTTCTCATATCACAATTCAATATCAACATCACTTCCTCCAATCTATGTGCTCTTAATTGAGGACAAAATGATAATCTCTTCTATAGTACAATGAAAATCACTTCTTTAATGATATACAGTTGCATATAGCTTCTAATTTCACGTTTTCATACCCAAAAGAATGATTTCTCAAAGGGTGACAACCAAACACTTCAGATTCTCCCTCTAACTCCATTCATTTTTTTATGCCCATTTCAAACCATGATGTAGTAATATAACTCATTGGCCTTTAATTAAGACACTTCAAAAAATTTTAAAACTTATTACTGACAATTTCCTCACGCCTAAATCCTAAGTTGGATTTACTTTGCCAAGTACCAAAGAGAAAAGCAAAATCCTCAATGTAGTTGGTTATGAAGCTTCACTCAAGTTTCTATTCTAAAATTCTAACAATCTGATTCAACTCCATTATTATATCATAACATATAATGGAACTATGGTAACCACTTTTTTTTAATTTAATAATACATTTCAGTAATAATAGTCGATAGTCAATATAAACATTTCCTATGAATGTACTTGGTGTCATAGAAGAATATCTAGAAACTATCACTAATTATTCAAAGCTCTTGAAATAAAAATAATTCTAATTGTTTAAACACGCTTAGGCTGCACCAATAAATCATGAAACATCACTCTCATTCTCCTTGGCACTCTATCTCTACTTCACAAAGTAAGTCTGTAACAAAATGTCGAAAACACTAAACTCGATAACAATTTTTCACAAAGCAGAATAAGGTGCGACTAATATTACCTAGTCGATGGTGTTAAACTTCTCAGGCCATTTGGTTCAAGGAGTATTATCCTACGAAACAAAACCCTAAAAAGCTATAATTTCTTTTCAACGCAATGGCAAAAATCACAAAAATTATCCATTTAAAATGCATTACCACATTGAACACAAAGTCATTCAAAATATGCCCATTATTTGGAATAATGTAAACTGAAGTGTTATCAAGAACAAAAAGGAATAACGTGAGCAAAAGAAAAAATGGCATCGCAAAAGTAGATAGGGATAACACAATGAGTATATAAGGATAATAAGAATAGTACCAGAAGAAGTCTTTGCTAAGAATACAATCTCTTGAGTCTCGATGACAACGTCATTAGTAAGCGTCACAAAATGAAAACCTATTGGAAGGTTCAGAATCAAGAGGGTTTTGGAAGCAAGAAACAACAAAAACAATGCTAGATGATGGTTGTCTGATAGGATTAAGGGAGAGTTACTTTATTTAAAGTTGCAAGTGCTCGATGGTGTTGTTACACAACACGAGATTCTACATGAGGGTGAATTGCATATAATTGACCAAAAAAAGACAGATTTGAGAAGTTGGTTTCCCTCAAAATTGCTTCGACTCACTTGGTCATTCTGTTTTGGGCACCAGTTCTTCCTCCAACATCATTGTCTTCTTCCACACGGTCCTTAGGTTTTTCGAAGGGGGAAAGTTTTACATGGTGTGAAGCTTTTAGGAAGGAAAAAAATTAGAGGGAAAATGAAAACTAAAAATAAGAGGTTAAACCAATTTAACCTTTATTTGAGACTCTATGCAACTCGAGCTCAGCGGTGCGGGCTTGCAACTCAATGATGATGTTCTAGCACTACATCAAATTACCAAATCAAGTCCCAAACCCCATATACAGTCTCAGCCAAACCATTTAAAACAATAAATTCAAACAATCATATTAAATAAACTAGCTTCTCTTACCTTAATCAAAAGAAACCCTAGGTTCTTCAACTCCTTTTCACTACTTCTATTTCTAGAAATTAAATAAACCTACACGAAGATCGAAACGATGATATGAGGATTGCACTTGAACATTGACATGCAGTAACTAAATTTTAAAGGGAGTAAGACTACATGAAACTTCTTAAAGCCAAATCCTAGAGAATAATAAAAAGATGACTCTAGAAAAGGGGGGGGGGGGTTAGAACGAAACTTACTATATTTAATGTTTCAATCGATGAATCCAAATGTAGCCTTTTATCAAAGAGAAGGTGAGTGTTTTAGTGCTGACTTGGGGAAGAGAAGCAAGGTTGTATAAAGAAACTGGTTGATGGATGAACATATTGTAACATCCCTAAGGAATATTACTTTAAAAAATATCACAAACAATTAAATAAATGAGACTAAATACGACAATATAAAAATTTTCCTCATTTATATACGCAGATTCCCAAAACGCGGGAAATTAAAGTCGTACTATCAAAACATTGTAACCGTTCACTATTCAAAAACATTAGAACTCGTAAAAGCCAAAACGGCTAATGTCCAAAACATAAATACATCAGAAAGTTTAAATCTTCAAAAAGCCCAAATCATCCCTCTCTTTGGTCTCAAGCGTCTCCCGGCTCACCTGTCAAGTCATCTGCTCCCGGATAACGAATCATTCGATCATCGCCATGCACACACAGATAGGGTGAGTTATGCATATTAAACAAATTAAATATGATACCCATCCCAATAAAAATTTACAGATACATGTTAAGTACAAGTTATTCACCACGATCTCAGATTCCTTCCTGAGTCCCATGCATGAAACTAGGTCCTGGGACTTTCACTGTGCTTCCACGAAACTATCCCTTTCGTGGTCCAACCCTACGAGCCAATCCTGCTCATAGTCCAACCCTACAGACTCCTCGCCTGTAGTAACACATCCAAGCTTACACAACTTGGACCCTAGCACGCACGCAATCACCATACTATGGACTCCTCGCCCGATAGTAACCGACGGGAACATCACAGTTCCTTGCCCATCGTGCGCACAACGCATGCAATCACCATACTAAGGACTCCTCGCCCAATAGTAGCCGACGGGAACTCATCTAGTTCCATGCCCATCATGCGTTCCACCACTCAAGCACGTC
>Ga0209589_1008611_pt1 | contig 15836 bp, 7 predicted proteins | sample CowpeawhiteBW_FD_187525 | JGI IMG/M metagenome (GOLD analysis project Ga0209589, IMG submission 187525) | Root nodule microbial communities of legume samples collected from California USA - Cow pea white BW (SPAdes) (version 2) | ecosystem: Host-associated > Plants > Roots > Nodule | place: USA... | reverse complement strand
CATGAGTCACTTCAAGAACCTCCCACATTTCCTTGGCACTCTTGCATTGTGAAACACGAAAAAACTCATCCATGTTGAGAGATGAAGTGAGGATATTCTTTGCATTGCAATCATATTGAGCTCTCCTCCTTTCTTCCTCAGTCCATTGAGTCCATGGCTTATCAACATGCACATTTTCAACAGTATGCTCAGGAGTATATGGTCCATTTATTATTGCATCCCACATCCTTTGATCTATATATTAATTAAAGATTTTCATCCTAATTTTTCAAAATTGGTAATTAATGCCACTAAACATAGGGGGTCTATGAATTGAGGCACCTTCAGCAAAGGGTAACTTGTTTTCAGCCATTTCAAGTAGTTCGAAACAGATTTAGGACCTTACTTGAGCAAATTTCAAGTACCTAGCTCTAGATACAAATTGTTAGTTTTGAAATGGTTGAAATGCCAAGATGGGGGATTGAGTTGGCTAGTTAAAAATTTAGGCTATCTTTGAAAGCTAAAAACCACCTTTATTTGAATCAATTAGACCACCAAGTTAGGATGCAAACAGTACTGAACTATATACTTTCAATCGGTCAAAAACATAGTTAATCAATTGATTTTACTAAACATATTTTGTTCTGGTATAATCAACCGATTGAAACAGAAAAATAGTCGCCTAAAATACTGGGAAAAATGCAAGAATGCAGATTCACGTTTTAAACTAGGAACAATGCACAAGAATGATCAAGACATGTTCTAAATGATTATGCAAACATGCTCAATGCTACAGATACCATGAAAACATGCAAGAACATGAAAAAGATGATTAAAACACAAGTTATTTAAACTTTAAAATGAATATGCAAGAGAGAAAGGTTAGAGAAGATAGGAGACCGCTAGATTTTTATATTGGTTCACTTAAACCTGAGCTACATCCAGTTTGTCAAGGCAATCTGAGCTTGACTTTGCACTATTTCAAAAGATTTACAAAGTATCCACCCTTACACTTTCAAAATATGAAAAAACCACATAAAAGACTCTTGAATCACACAAGAGTCACACCAGCACAGCAAGAACCCTCTTGCAGACCTGGAAAACCACCAGGCACACACAAAGCTTGAGAAAGATCAAACCTGAGTGGTAGCACAGCCCAACCTACCACAAACCACTTTCTCCAAGCTTCGAACCAAGCCAAAAGCTCCAAGAATTGATCCAACATCAATCTTCATCTACTACAAACTGTATGAGCACGAAGGAGAGAGTTTCCACAAGTTTCTAGAATAAATTTGCGCTAAAAAATGATCAACTGACCTCTCTTTTGAAAATCATTACTTTTATAGTCAAATTGTTATGAAACTCAACAGGTTGATTTCCAAATCAATCGGTTGATTTCACTTGACTTAAGTGAAATCAGTCAATTAAAAATAAATCAACTAATTAAATTTGTTGTAGTTTAAGACTACTACAGTTATCACAACTAAAATCGCGATGGGATGACAAACCAAAAATAAAATATAAAATAGAGTTTTTGAGTCGCCACCATAGTTATTACAGGAAACTATGGAAAACCATAAAAAGGAGCAAGGTCTACAAAAATAGATTTGGGGGTACGGGAGCACCCTACAACGCCATCCTAAGACGGTACCTTTAATTAACATACAAATTGATGTGGTTTCCTTTAAATGTTTAATTTACAAAATAAAATAAACTAAACTAAAATAAATAAATAAATAAATAAATAAAGATGACAAAGAAAAACAAAGCAAACAAAAAAAACTTTATGTTTTTTGGGCCCGACAAGGATTACTCCTTGCTCCTACGTATCTCCATTCATAATGGAGAATCAGGGTCACATAGTTCTTTATGAAAAACTTTTTGGAAAAAAAATATGTTCGAAGATGAAAATTTTGTATTTTTTTTATTAATCTTATAGAAGAGCGAAGGTATTAAATACTAAGATGACGCGAGCGGTCACACGAGCACTTATACATGTTAAAAGTTAAAAGGGTATTTAAATTATTTATTTGTTATTACTTCCTTTAAAGAAAAAAAAAACCTTCTAAAATAGGACATGATACCCAAAAACGTGAATATTAAATGTCCATAATTTATGAAAATATTAGGAAAATAAATAAATAAATAAAAGATTAGGAAATAACGTTTAGGATTAAACATAATATTTTATTATAATTTTTAAAAAAAAAAACACTTAATATGAAAAATATGACACAACATATTCATACAATGTTAAAACATTATATCTCTCACTTGTTCATGCAACAACGTTCACAACCCAAAGCAATCAACAAACATTAATTATAAAACTAATGAACCCAAAAATGCATGACAATAATGCTTTTTCCATATAAAAAAGAAATAGTGAAAACATCAAATTCAACCAAGATCATAACCAAAACACAAGAAAGACATCATAACACAACAAAAATTAATTTTTGTGAACCTGAACAGGAGATCAAATTTACAATAGTTGCATTGGAACACCAAGAAGCACGTGGAGGTGGCAATCGAAGGTAAGTGGGGTTTTTTATATGCGAGGGTTAAAAGAAATTGTGTGCTTAGGTGAGAGAGGTCTCCAGAATTCTGAGAGAAAAAATTCCCCTTCTTCTTTTGCTTGATGGATTTATATACGCAACATTATAAATCTAATGTAATCTCGTAATAAAGTCAGTATTGATTACAAAGAAATTTTAAAAGGCAAGAATTGGTCTTCATATTATGGGAATCAAATCACAGAAAAATTAGAGCACAAAATCAAACGTGATCAGGACAAATTAATTATAATTATAAAAAAGATATTATTGAGAAACATATTACTATTTTCCTCATTTGGTAAAGGAGGTGTCATAAAATCATAGCACAAAATTAAATGTGATCAGGACAAATTAATTATATTTACAAAAAAGATATTCTTGAGAAACATATTACTGTTTTCCTCATCTGGAAATGGAGGTGTCATAAAATCAAAGCACAAAATCAGAGTAAATGATTCTAAATTTTAGAACATATTCTATTTCTAATTATTAGACTAACTTCTTAATCTGGAGCAGAAACAACAAAGCGTAGAGTGGGGGTGAGAATATAAAATTTTGGGCTGCCATTAGTTGCAAGAAAAATGGTGTGGGTGTACAAAGTATTTTGGGATAAAATAGAAACAAAGCCTAAAAAGAAAATATATAAAAGATTAAAATAATCTCTCTCTTTTTTTCTTTTTATTTATTATTATTATTATCCTATTATTATTATTTAGACAAAGAAAAAACTTATTTACTTTTTTTTTATTTTTTTTTCTTAAAAAAACAAATTATTATTATTTATTCTATTATTTATTTAGCCGAACGAAATTGGGTGTTGACAGTAGCCAACCTTTTAACCTGTTGAAAAACCATTCAACAGACTAAAAGACATATTTTAACTTGTTGAAAAACCATTTAACAAATTAAAAAACATAACAAAGACCAAATACATCTAATTAATGCTACAAGGTCTACAATATGAATTACAAACTTCAAATACACTTTCTTAATGATGTAACCATGTGGAGAGCACACATTTCAGCCTTGATCAACATGGATATCATCAAATCTCCTTTCCTTCATCAATGTAGGCTTCATTCCAATGGTAATGGCTTCAAGATAGTTCAAAAGAGCTTCATTAAATCTTCATCAAATCTTCAAGAAGCAAACCACCTTGGCTTCTCATGTCATCATCTATGGGCTGTGAGGAGCCATGATGGGTCTGGGATCCTGTGAATTAGGTTAATGATGAATGTGGAATTGGGAAATTATCTGGATAGTGGGCTAGGACGATGATAAATGAAAAAAATAAACTAATAATATTAGTGTCTTGATGGGTTAAATTGTGAGGTGGAAGGTTTGTGGTAGTGAAAGCATTGTAGGTCAGATTAGTCATGCTAAGAATTTGATGGAAATTGAGAGCATAATTATTAGCATTGTTAGTTAGAGTCTCTATAGGTATGTTTGTTCAATGATGAAGTTCATAGGTGAATAAGGTTCTAAATGTAAGTGGTATAAGAGTCTTATGAATGACTAGGCAGCAAGGTGGTGGAGATGAACCTGGATCCTAGTGTATGGTGGTATAGTTGACTTAGAGAGTTAATAGGTATACAGGTAGTATGAGTGGATTATGGCATATTGTGAATAAGAAAAATTGATCTTAAGCAAGCCTAGTTATCGGTACATTTGGATTGGTGAATCTAAATGGGAAAAGGAACATTGGTAATATGCTAAACATGTGAGAATTGATGTAATTAACTTGGTGAAGTTTACTTTAGGTTTTTATGCCTAGATTGGGGGTTCAAATTTTTTCTATGTGCCTAAAAAATAGTACTATGCAAGTACTGGTATAGACCCTAGCGATGGTGTTTTACCCGATAGGTGATAACTACCAAATCAGAGGAGTACTGAAGAGTGTGGCGCCTGGCGATGAAGGTCGTCCTGCCAGGTGATACCTATAGAGGCAATGGGTTTAGAGGCGCTTGGCGCTTGATGACAGAAGGGTTCCGCCAGGTGATCTAGGACTGGCTTTCGTTTGGTGGTTCTAGAGCAGCGCCAGTCGATAATGTAGGGGCAGGAATTTTGTGTGCTTTGGATGTGCATGGTCTACAAGGCTTTGGGTGATACCTTAAAGATCGACTTGCTGGAGTGTTCCTTGAGTTGTGGCTCAGGATTTAGGGTAAACACGTGGCATTCCTTGAGTTGTGGCTCGGAATGACATCTCTTGGGTTGTGGCTCAAAATGACATCTCTTGAGTTGTGACTCAGGATGGTGGATGAACTACAACATTCCTTGAGTTGTGGCTCATACAGATGGGTCAAAAAAGATTTCCCTCTTTGACGTTGGTCGACGAGTTTGGTAGTCTTGGGATATTACGAATTATGATTCGTATTGGGAACTCGACCTGGTGTTACGGAGTGTAGTTCGTAGCAGGTTTCCTGCACATGTTCTACAAGTTGTGGCTTGTAGGTGTGGCAGGAAAGGGGATCTTGAGGTATGCATCTAAAGACGTAGAACATGGATAACATGGTGGTGGCCATGTGGTATGGAATCAAAAGATAGAGTTCCTTTGATGTGTGTCTGCAAGTGTTTGAATTATATATATATATATATATATATATATATATGTGTGTGTGTGTGTGTGTGTGTGTGTGTGTATGTGTGTGTGTGTGTGTATGTTAGCTCACCCTATCTGCTTGTGTTTGGCGATGATCATGTAATGCGTTCCAAGGGAGCAGATGATGTTGCAGGTGGCTCTAATGAGGCTTAGATTAGAGAAGGGCAGGTTGGAGATTTGACGCTTTAGTTCATTTTAGTTTTCAGTCAGTTATTTTGCGAACTTGTAAAACGATTGTGGTTTTATGAATTTTGTTAATTTGAATTTTAAGTGGTTGTGTACATTTTAATTTTCCCATGTTTTGGGAAATGACAATGTAATAAAGGAGGTTTCATTTATATTTTCTATTTTATTTTATTAAAATTAGTAATATCCGACTGGGATGTTACAAAAAATGCTCTCACCAGAGTTTAGTTGGTTGGAACATTGTGCTAATAACGTGTTATAAAACAATGCTAATAACTAATAATAGATAGCCACCATTAGGGTTCCTAATCGAAATCGCTGAAGCTAGAACCGCCACTCTTCTTCTTCTTTCGCTCAATATTGTCATCGTTAAATCAAAGTCTTTGTTAGGGTTGCTCCTCCTTTTGCCTTGTGACTTTTCTTTTTAGTTCTTTTGATTTTATTTTGACTTTTGATTTCCTGTTGTGCTTAATTGTGTTCAAGGATTTGATATTTTAAATAAATAAATGATTCAATACCATTACAGAATAGAGGTATTGAAAGTGGAAGGAAGACAAGATTCTCTGTTTCAGACTCTATGTTGTTGTGGGTGGGTGAATGAAGACAGGTCACAGGTTGTCCTATGATGTAACCCGACGGGTTGACGGGTCAGGCAGATCAGAATCTTTCGAGTTGACGGGTGGAAACACGTGACCCAACTCACCTTTTCTATATCGAGTTAGCGGAACAACCCGTCAAGTTCGACCCGGTTTGATAACCTTACATTTTGATGTTTGATTTGTGATATGTTTTTAAATATTGTTAGCGACATGTTTGTATTGTTTAAAACAATGTATACAGGACATCATTTTTGTTTTCTGAAATCATTTTTATTTTCGATTTATTATTAGGGTTCTTGTTCACAATTAATAATTAGTGTTTTCATATCTATATTTATCTAGTTTTCTAATTGTCGATTCGTTAATTTAGGTAAATGTCTGTATTTACTTGTTTTCTTTTAAGCTTAGTCTTCTACTTAGGGAAAATTAGTTGTTGATTTAGATGTTTTCTTCTCAAGGAAAATTGCACAAAGAAAAATAGGGAAGTCTTTAGAAAATGTTTCTTAACAATATTCACTAACATTCAAGCACGTTTGTATTTTATTTGCTCTATTTTGTATTCTATTCCCTTCTTTTTATTTACTTGTTTATCTATGTTTGAATTAAAGATTCTAAATAAGCCTGCCTTTAGGCATTGTTTGGTTTATATGAGACATGTTAAAGTGCAAAGATCTTTAGTTTTTCAAAATCTAGGAAAAGTGAGTGTGGTCTCAATCACACACATAAACATAGTTAGTGTTCGATGTTATGTTACATAGGAAAAAGTAATAACAATCTATGTGTATATTTTTTATCAGATTTTTATATAGCCACGTCCTTGACCTCATTAAGAAACTGAATGTTTAAAAGCTACTGATATGGTATGCACTCTGGTCATGAAATATTGTGTTTCTAAGCAGAAAAATCACTTCTTAATGTTTTAGTTTTACTCACTTCTTTATATATTTGTAGAATCTGAAATCCTATGAAAGTTGGATGATATTTTGCAATTAAAAACCTTGAGTTCAAATGAATTTTAAAAAGTTATAAAAAATTTTCCAATTGTATTCGCTGGTTTAATTCATTACCCTTGCAACAATCCTTTGGTATGTGCAATGTGTCTGTTATGATCATCATCATATTATCCATATCTTTGATTCATCATCATCTTCATCTCTTAGTCATACATGTTCAACAGATATATTTCAAACATCCTCTCATTCATGTGTCTTCTTTACAAGCACATTTCATATAGTGGCATTCTTTATGATAAAAATGATTTTGCTTGGTGTACACAAAAATCATATTATATATATAATATATATACTATTCTTCTACCCTTTTTTATTGCATAAATTATTGTGAATAAATTATTAATTATATTCTTCTTCAAATTGTGAATAAAATTATATTCTTCTTCAAAATTTTATTTATATCCATCGTTATTTTTTTCATTATTTCCTATGCTATTGTGTTATATTTAATGAGTAGTTACTCATTTTTCTCTAACCCTCTTTTTTGTATATTCTCTTTGAACTTTCTTCTCTTCTCTCCAATTCAAAAACACTCACCACCTTTCGACAAACATAAGTACATCAGTGTAGAGTTCTCTCCCAAGAGTTAAAAGAGTAAGTATCTCAATGCTTCCCAAACTAAATTTCCACTTTTATCCTTACTTCTGCTCTTAATGCTCCTCATAATTGTAGATACCATGTATTTGTTCTAAAGAATTTTTTTATATATATATATATATATATATATATATATATATATATCACTCTGTATTTTGATGGTTTTGTTAGATGTTTAGTTGGCTATTCTTTAGCAAAGTCATTTAAGTTGATTAGCCAATGGTTGCTTAAATACCATTTTGTGTTTTACTTTAGTCATAGGTACAACTACTATTAGACACTTTTGATTAAACTTTAAAAAAATCTTAGGTTGATTTTTATACCGGAATAAAATAATATATATATATATATATATATATATATATATATATATATATATATATATATATTTCATATATGAAGCATAGTTTGTGATGGGAATATTTAATTTACTTTGGGAGCATGCTTTGAGAGTGGGCATGGAATTTGATGCATGGCAGATTCTGTTTGTGAACGAGAGAGAATTGGTGGAAAGGAAAAGGGGAGAAAGGATATGAATACACTTTTTGCCTTTGGCATTGTGTGTCAATTGTGAAAGTGAGGGTTACAACCCCCTTTCATAATGAATTAACGTGCCACCCACCTTCCTCCCTCTTATTTTCTCACTCTCTCTCTTCTTTTATTTTTCATTCTCTTCTATCTCACTTTCCCCACATTAACTTCATAAATTTTAAATACTAATATTATTATTCATGATGATGTACTCTATTCTCTTTGAGGTAAGCAAGCCAACGTGTTACTTAATAACACAAACTTATTTATTATACACTTTTTTCACTATAGAACAACATCTTAGTTATCAATCCCGATCAGAGAAAGGCATAGGTTAAACAAACAAAACACATTTTTTATATTCCTAACTTATTTTACTAATAGATTTTGGTATCATTTACCAAGCTCCAAACTTCTCTACCACAGTCTTAATATATATATATATATATATATATATATATATATATATATATATATACACACACGTGTGTGTTTTGTTTTTTAGCTCTCTTTATTTATAAGTAATAAGTTCATTCGATAATAATAGTTTTTTTTCTTAGATGATTACTTTTTCTGTCTTTCTTTTTCATAATTCTTTGTTTTCTTTTTTTATTGTTTGCAGCTTATAATCTCATTTAGCCAATCATTTATATCTAAATATTTACAACTAGTTTTTTCTCCTTGAACTTAGCTAGACAAATTTACTGATGGATAAGTCATGGATTGACATGCCACGAAATACAACTGAATACCTAGATGGGTTAAATAAGTTTCTAGACTTTGCATTTGAATTTCGATTTGTCAATGGTACAATACGGTCCATGTCCTAGATGTCATATAATAAATGGGAAACTAGAGATGTTGTGTTTGACCACTTAATTTGCAAGCCGTTTCCAAAAACTTACAAAGTTTGGATTTGGTAGGGAGAAACATATGACACAATTCAATCAAGAGACACAAATGTAGTAAATGTGCCATCACAAAATGAAAATCCAATAGATATGATAAATGATCTATTTGGGATGAATAGAAACGTTGATATGGATTATGATTGTTAGTGAAAAATGACACGTGCACCAGTCGTACGTAGCAAGTAATAAATATCATTCTTTCCATAGGGACTTGTGCAACGCATGACAAATCTCACAATTGACAATTCAAATAGAAAACAAAGCTTACAAAAACACAAAGAAACGTTTTTTATATTTTATCAAACAATTGGTGTTCAAGAAAGTTAACATAGAGTATTTACAATTGTCAAGATTAGATTTCATTCACTTCATTCTCATGCATTCACAAACATCTCAATTCCATATTCATGTCAAAATCAACTCACAAGAATACTCAAATCCTATTCCTGGTGACTTTGAGGCTATGATAACTCATCAAGTTCCAATTCCTTGAATCCTCAACAAGTGAAATCATGCATTAAGTTCAAGAGTCTTAAGATTACTAATGAATCATGTTTTATCTCTAGATACAAACTCCATTAGGTATTTAATTTTAGTTCTACATTCAAAAGACATTTTCCAACACCTCAAGAACCACAAATCATGCATGGGTGGCCATACCAAATAGCGCATTAAGCATGGAAGTGAAATACTAAAATAGAAATGGAAAAACATATGGATTAACATCACAAATACACAAGAATTCAACTCATTACATCTAATCTCAACAAATAGGTTTAGCTCTTAATGGTGGAGAACCTAGGTTTTACAAATTAGAGAGATAGGGAAGAAATGGAACCAAACAGAAGATGCAAGCCCCATGCTTCAATTGCACCCCCCCTTCACATCAACACCTTCAATTTATAGATCCTCTCCCTCATCAACCACAAAAGGGGAAAACACCATGGATTAAGATTGAAGACCCAAAGAAGAGTGGGAGAGCTTCCCAACACCCCAATCAACCTCCAAGGGCCTCTCTCAGTAGCTTTCAATGAAGAATGAAGTGTGGGAGGAGAGAATAGATCTTCTTGCCTCATGAGAAAACATGTTTAAATAGCCATTTTCGACCTATCAGCGTCATCATCGCCTGGCACCATCTCAACACCATTAGGAGTCGTATCAGTAAAATGTGAAATAGGCAACTCTAGAGAGTCACCGCCTGGCGACTCTTCTCCACCGCTAGACGCCGATGGCCACTGCCTGGCGGCACTCCTCCACCACCTGACGACAGGTTTTACGAATTGAATGACGCTCAACCCCACTTTTTCACTACTCAGTCTTGTGGTGCTCAGCCTCACTTTCCACAGCTCAACCTTGTGCAATTTGGCAACATTTTGTATTTGAAGCACTAGACTTGATTCTAGTGACGCCCGATGCGGGTATTTACTTCAAATTGATCTTTTCTTTTCCAAAACATGCTCCCTTGAGTTCTTGCTTGTTTTCCTCCACCACAAATGCTTCCTATTAACTTATTTAACACACTCAAAATAGAGATTAGAGGTAAAACAATCATAAAATAACTAAAACACAAAACAATACAAAATACATTAAATTTGAGAATATAACAAGATAAAAGTTAGAAACAAGTTAATTTATTCATGATAGTAAACACACAAGAATAGGTAAAAATGGACATTATCAATGATGCATGTGAAGGACCTTCCGAATTTTCGGAAACCATGCCAAACGAAGAATATGTTCAGTTGCTTAAAGATTGTAACCAAGAGTTGTATGAAGGATGTCAAAAGTACTCAAAGTCGTCTTTTCTATTAAGGTTGTATCATATATCATACTCTACTATATATCACCTACCAACCCCTTCATTCTCATAATTTTTTACAAGAACAATATTCAACTTTTGTAACTTTCAATTTCACTACGACATACACATTTACATGAACTTGGTTTAAATATTCGTCTTTTAGTTTTAGTTTCAATATTCATTATGTACTTTTAAATTTACAAGAGAAAATGACACAATGGGTCAAATTGTTAATTCTAATGAAATCTCAACTAATGATTGTGTTAGTAAAGTGTTAGGAAAGGATTATCCTGGACGTGTATGTTGATTAGGACTAGGAGGTCTTCATAGTGTTGCATTTTGATCCACAACAAGATTTAGTAATGTAGGCACAATTTCTCAAATTATGATTCAGCTGAAAGTTCCCAATTGAAAGAGGAAGTTATTAGTCTAAGGGAAAAGTTAACAACTTCTGAAAAAATGTAAAGACATTAAAAAGTATAAAGTTTGCATACATCCAAATGAAGGAAGGGCATATTCCTCATGAGTTGGGTGTCATGTTTGGTAATGCGAGTAATGTAATTGTAAGTGCTTTATATTTTATGTGTATAATTTAATACCTTGTGTATTATTTTTAAATATCCTAACATAATATGATTTTTATTTTTAATTTCACAAGATGAAGAGAATGGCCAAGAAGTGCCAACATCGCAAGGAGGATCATCACTTGATAGTACTTTTCATGGAGTTTGACGTATATGTTAGGAAATTCCAAGACTTAGATTAATTTGGCATACATCCTCTTATATATGTTAGGATCTTCTCAATCCTTTATTCTGCACTCTATACTTTGTAATCTGCATTGCAACTTACTATTTCCTTGCTTACTAGCTAAAAGTATCTAAAATTTTGTAGTGTTGTTTGGTGTAGTTACTCATAGAGTTAATGAAAAATCTTGATCACTTTTTTTATAGAGAAAAGAGAATTAGGTAGATTAATATTTGTAAAGAGCATATTGTCCAAGCTTCTTCCAGTAATCCTATCCATGTGCATATACTTTCACATATATTTAATAATTTAATAAATAAGTAAATAAAGAATAATAGGACTTGGCAACTATAATATTTTATGTAATAAATAAGTAAATAAAAAATAATTTTAAATAAAATAGATAATTAAAATATTGGTTAACATATGAATGAAAAAAATTAAATTACTAAATAATTTTAGAATATTAAAAATATTTTAAACAATTTTTTATGGTTTTTAATCATTAAAATATGATATATTTTGTTGCAATTTTTAATCGTCAAAATATGGTATATATATTGTGGTGATTTTTAACTGTCAAAATATTATATATTTTGTGATAATTTTATGATACATATTTTTTGTCCATAAATTAAATTTGTGTTATTGACGAATTTTTCCATCGGTAATTAAAATATGAAAATAAGTCGGTAAAATTTCTTAGTAATTCAAATTTTTTTACCAATAAATTTATAGACGAATTTATCTGTTTGTAAAAGGCGCGAGAAATTTCCTGAAGAAGAAGAAGAAAGAGAAGGAGAAGGAGAAGAAAAATATAATAAGAAGGAGGAGGAGAAGAAGAAAGAGAATAAGAAGGAGAAGAAGAAGGAGAAGAAGAAGAAGAAGGAGAAGGGGAAGAAGAATAAGTAGGACAAGAAGAAGAAGTAGAAGGAGAAGATGAAGAAAGAAGGAGAAGAAGAAGGAGAAGAAGAAGAAGGAGAAGAAGAAGAAGAAGAAGAAGGAGAAGAAGAAGAAGAAGAAGGAGAAGGAGAAGAATGAGAAGAAGGAGAAGGAGAAGAAGAAGGAGAAGAAGAAGAAGAAGAAGAAGGAGAAGAAGAAGGAGAAGAAGAAGGAGAAGAAGAAGGAGAAGAAGAAGGAGAAGAAGAAGAAGAAGAAGAAGAAGAAGAAGGAGAAGAAGGAGAAGAAGAAGAAGAAGAAGAAAGAGAAGAAGGAGAAGGAGAAGAAGAAGAAGGAGAAGAAGGAGAAGAAGAAGAAGGAGAAGAAGAAGAAGAAGAAGAAGAAGAAGAAGAAGAAGAAGAAGAAGAAGAAGAAGAAGAAGAAGAAGAAGAAGAAGAAAAAGAAGCAGAAGAAGAAGAAGAAGAAGAAGAGGAAGAAGAAGAAGAAGGAGAAGAAGAAGTAGAAGAAGAAGAAAAAGAAGGAGAAGAAGAAGGAGAAGAAGAAGGAGAAGAAGAAGAAGAAGAAGAAGGAGAAGAAAAAGAAGAAGAAGAAGGAGAAGAAGAAGAAGGAGAAGAAGGAGAAGAAGAAGAAGAAGAAGGAGAAGGAGAAGAAGAAGAAGGAGAAGAAGAAGAAGAAGAAGAAGGAGAAGAAGAATGAGAAGAAGAAGAAGGAGAAGAAGAAGAAGAAGAAGAAAAAGAAGACGACGACGATAGCGGGAAGAAGAAGAAGAAGACGATAGCGGTAGTGACAACGACGACAGTGGTGACGACAATGACGACAACGACAACAACATCGGCGGCGGGGACGCCGACGATGAAGAAGAAGAACAAGAAGAAAAAAAATGAAAGAGGGAGGATGAAGAAGATGAACAATGCATGTTATTTATCGATGGATTTCTCCGTCAGTAATTACCGACAGATTTACCGATGAATTTCCCATTGGTAATTCTGTCGGTCTTTCTTCCTTCCCAGCTCACTACACTCCTCTAAATGCTTTCTATATTTTCTTACTTTCCTCTCTCAATCTAAATCTTATTTATAAATAAGATAACTTGATGATAATAATGATAATAAGATATCTATGATATTATATTTAAAACAATATTCTATTTACTATAAACTAGCGTAAAATGTAAGACCCGTGAAATTTAATTAATTAATTCAATAATTAATTAATAAATGTGGTTAATGGGAGCCTTTATGGCATTTAATTCTTACATGTATGACGTGGGAAAGTATTAGCTCAAGTGGTTGAGAGTATTTAATTGTGTGACAGGACTTAGGTTTGAGTCTTATGTATGTTATTTATGTCCTATTTAATTTATAATTATTTTTAATAATTATGCTTGATCATGTTGAGTGGTAATATAATCATAGAATTATATAAATTATCATGAAATATGAATTGGTTGAATGGTTATGCATTGATTTGACAATTGGCATGGTGTGGGTTTGAACCTTGGTGGAACCAAATTAAACTTTCTTTTTGCCAAAATTTCCTTTGGCATGAAGGTGAAAGGGCAAGGAAGCCCTAGCAGCCAAAGGAGCTGGAAAACCATCATAGAAGGGCCATTGAATGACAATTAAACCCAATGTAATGATAATTTTCGTTTTGGGTCATTAAACCACCATTAAGGCTTGGTAATTAACCAATTAAGGGCATTGTGAGAGGGGAGAAAGGGTTCCTGAAGCTACCAAAACGTGAGTGTTGTAGAGAGGGTGTTTGAGTGCGTTAAAGGAGAGAAAAGTGAAAGTGATAAGGTGTCTTGAAGGAGGAATCAAGATCTAAGGCCTATTAGGATCAAGGACTCAAAACTTTGCACACTTTTGGAGCAAGGAATCCAGGTTAGGGGAGCTGGAACCGTACCTTTAATTTTGTATTGTTTTGCATGAAATATATGATTATTGGGTGTTAGTAATCTGTCCAAATTGTATTAAAATTCACGTTTCTGGGATTTTTCCAGAAATTGCCTAGCGGGTGATGAAATGCCGCAAGGCGACTCATTTCCATTGTGTTATTTTTGGTTCGATTTTGATGTTCTTGATGTTTTGGGATGACTCTAATCGGAGGGAAAGCCAAATTTTAATTGATAAAGGATGATTTGATGTCAAACGGCATTTAAATTCATGTAATTGGAGGTGTAAATGAATGGAACAATGGGAAGATGATGTTAGGGTTGGAAATTGGGTTCTTGATGTAGCATCCCATCCGGATATTACGAATTTACTTAATAAAAAATATAGTAATATTAAATGCTCATTTATTAAGCTCCATTTTCCAAAACATGGGAAATATAAAACTTTTATTACATCCGAAGTTAACTCAAATCCATAAAATTTAAAACTCAATTATAATGTTTACGGGTAGTAATATGAAATATTACAAATTCTCTAAAAACTCATAAAATATAAAACTCTGAGAAAGTCCTCTCCCAACTAGCCTCACTCTGACTCTATGCCTCACCAGATCCACCTGCAACATTGACTGCTCCCGTGTACCGCGTACACGATCATCGCCAAACACAAGCAGATAGGGTGAGCTAATAGAATAAAACATATGCATAAATTTATATAACAAAACACACACAATCCAAGGATCTTCATCCTTTGATCTCATATCACATGGCCACCACCATATAATCCATGTTCTACGTCTTTGGTTGATAATCTCAAGCTATCGTTGTTGTCCAACCTACAAGCCACCACTTGTAGAACACATGCGGGAACACTCGTTATTCTGAGCCACAACTCAAAGAATACTTGTGTTACCCTCCATCCTGAGCCACAAATACAAGAATACTCCAGCATCTAACCCTTGAGATATCACCCAAAGCCTCGTAGACCACGCACATCCAAAGCAAGCAAAACCAATACCTACTTCATCAAAAAGTTGCCTGGCACTCTACACGAGTCGTCAGGCGCAAAAGACTTCTAGATCGTCTAGCGGGGGACACGTGTCGCCAGGCGCCAAGCGCCTCTAATGCTATTGTTTCTACAAGTATCGCCTGGCGGGACAACCCTTATCGCCAAGCGCCACACACTTCAATTCTCTACTGGTCTCGTAGCTATCGCCTGACGATCGAACACCACCGCCAGACGCTACACCAGTATGTTAGTTTTGAAATGGTTGAAAAACCAAGAAGGGAGGTTGAATTGGCTAGTTAAAAATTTAGGCTATCTTTGCAAGCTAAAACTCACCTTTAATTGAATCAAATAGATCACCAAGTTAGGATGTAAATAGTACTGAACAATACATTTTCAATCGATCAAAAACAGAGTTAACAGATTGATTTTACTAAACAGATTCTGTTCTGGTATAATCAATCGATTGAAACTGAAAAACAGTCGACTGAAATACTGGGAAAAATGCAGAAATG
>Ga0209589_1008610_pt1 | contig 15840 bp, 12 predicted proteins | sample CowpeawhiteBW_FD_187525 | JGI IMG/M metagenome (GOLD analysis project Ga0209589, IMG submission 187525) | Root nodule microbial communities of legume samples collected from California USA - Cow pea white BW (SPAdes) (version 2) | ecosystem: Host-associated > Plants > Roots > Nodule | place: USA... | reverse complement strand
ATATATATATATAAATATATATATATATATATATATATATATATATATATATATATATTAAACACATAATATAACTAAATAATATATGTCTATAATTTAGTTGAAGATTATTATTTTAATATTGACAGGAACAAGAATACAATGAATAATTAGAATATAATTTATAAATGTTTATTATTTACTGTATCATATTATGTATTCGTGTACTTTTAAATAATATAACAATACATATTTTCATATTACAATTATGTTATAAAAATATTTAAAATTGAATATCGTAATTTCCAATAAGGTCCACACTCATATTATGTACCTAGATGGTATTCCATGGATAAAATTGTCATTAACAACTAATCTAGTGTTCATATAAATTTCAATACCTAGGGTTTGTTGCTTTTCTTCTGTGGAGTTTGAAGTGAAAGCTGCGGCTGCGACCCCTAGCCTCTTCCTCTTTCTTAATATCAGGTATGCCCATTGGTGTTTCTGAAATCTGCATTGAATTTCAACACTCATTTTCTTCATTATAAATTTGATTCATATAAGGTTAATGATATTTTTATAAATTTGCCGTAATAGTATATTTTATCTTAATAATGTGATTTGTTTGCTATTCATGATCCTAATGATTTTCAGTTGGTAGTGGTTTATGACGGTGTGAAGCCTCAGTGTTATGATTGCTGTTGAGTTGTGTTGGTTTTGATGATAAATTTGTTGCATCACACCCAGTGAACAATAATTTATTTTATTTTGGTTTGAGTCGGTTTAGAAAATATAATTGTCTTTAATTTGTAGATTTTTTTTTTTTAACTTTATTAGCTTGATTGTTTTAATATTTTCTTGTAGGAGCCGTAGTAAAGAAATGTATTTAAATTGGTTCTATATTTTTTTTTATGTTCGATCCACTGTGTTAGACTTGGAATTGAAATCAAGCTGTTTGCTCTGTTAATGATAATGTACATGCTTTTCATGTAATGCTATGGAATTTTTCATGTTTGGGATTTAGGAGATAGAACAATGTTAAGTTGGAGAACGATATGATGATTAATTGTTTCCCTATTGGTTTGATTGCCTGAATGATGGCACTCATGTATTAGCTCTATCTGATCATTCTCCATAGCAAGTTGAAATGAGTTCATGGTTGGTTTATATACAGTGTATGACTTCATTTTGAACAAACTGTTTATCACACCTGATAAACCTTTTTGCGTATTAGTTACTCAATTATGTCCTGTTAGTATTTCACTTTTGGTTTTCACTGCATTTGTTCAAATTTGATGCTGAATTCATGATTGTAGATATTGATTGTGTTGTTTTTATGTTTCTCCCTTTTCACTGCTAATGTGATATGCAGACCTTACTAACTACATACTTATAAAAATGGCTTATATTTGAGCAGGATGGAATCTCAGGTGAAGCATGCTATTGTTGTGAAGGTTATGGGCCGAACTGGGTCCAGAGGGCAGGTGACTCAGGTTAGAGTGAAGTTTTTGGATGATCAGAATCGTCACATCATGAGGAATGTGAAGGGACCAGTGAGAGAGGGAGACATTCTCACCCTTCTTGAGTCTGAGAGAGAAGCAAGGAGATTGCGCTAGAGTCTTTTTGATTGTTTGATTCAGTGTTCATGTGAAACAATGCTGTTTTTTTGTGGTAGTTAGCAATGCCATATTTTATTGTCCTGAATCTGTTATTACACTGTGACACTCTATTTTTGATGTTATTGAGCTGGCAGAGTTTTGAGTAAAATTGTGGTTTGGGTTTTATGTACTGCTTTTCATTTTATGTTCCTTTTGCAATGGATGTGATCAATCCAATATAATTTTTGGCATTCTTGGTATCTAAAATATTACACTGGTGTTTTTTTTTTCCAATTGCGATGTAGCAAATTTGTTTATAGTTCAGCACTTTCGTTAAGATTTTCATGGTTTCAGATTGTTATCCACTTATTCATATTTCAAAGAAGCATCATGCTTTTAGATTAACATTGTCCACCGAATTTGTTTCTAATCAGACCTGAACTTTGATTTCTAAGGCATCTATTCTGCCAAACAATTGTCATTAAAACTTACAACAGATTGGCGGTGGATACTTGAAAAGTAAATAGAAATTCGGAATCACCAATTGGGGAGGGAATGTTTAAAAATTAAGAAATGACATTATATAGGGGAAAGTTCAGAATCTGATATAGGATGGTATTTATCTCCTAATGGTTTTAGCTTTTGGCATGGTGAATAATGGTCCTCTTGGTTATGTTAAATGTAAAAAAAAAAAATGAATTTTGCTTACAATCCTAGGATCCTACTTTTCAAGTTTTCATTCATTTTAACATCGAGGACTGTTCCAATTTTGTTCTTCACAAAGTTCTCTGGATGTGAAAAAGTGTTGGAACTAAAACCATATGATACGACAAGTCTGATGCTTTAAAATTTGTATGATAACAAAGATCGTTTGTCTTACAGTGTTGTTCAGTGTGCAGATATAATGTATCGATGGATTGTAATTCATTTCAAGATAAACAAGTTTTTACAAAGTAAAAGTCTTTTAAAAACATCATGACTTGCTTCCATTGTTTTTGAAGTAAATGAATCCAACCAAGTTCTTAACTATAAGCGTCTAATACATGCACATGCGCTGAATATAAACGTTTTTTCTTAAATATAAACGTTTATCTTTCTCAAAATTGATGAACCCTTTAGACTCACCAAAATGAATTTGTTTTCAAATAAAAGAGTAAATATGCTGATTTACTCTAATAAGCTGATTCTATGGCATGGCAAAGGAGAAAAGAAAAAAAGATCAATTTTCCGGCGTTGATACATAATATATAATTTGGTTAAATATGTTTTTGTCCTTCAAGTTTCACTGAAATTTAAAATTAATCCCTCATTCAAACATTTAACTAATTTAGTCCTTCATTTTGATCACTTTAGTCATTCATTTTCAGAAATACATATATTTAATCCTTTTAATCAAAATTTGTTTAGTTTATTTCAAGTTTCAAATGCATTTTATGATAATATTTGAGTTAACATTTAAGCAAAAATGAGTCAAACGATGTCAAATACTATCATGAAATGCGTTTGAAACATTAGATAAACTTAACAAAATCTGGTTAAAAGGACTAAATTCATACATTTATAGATATGAAAGACTAAATTGATCAAAATTTTCGAAGAAAACCATTTCCAAATTTCACTTAATCAAAAAACATATTTAACCCTGTACAATACGCGGGTAACATTATACAATTTTTGACAATTACTTCTTACACCCCATCATATCCCTTTCCCCACCCCTTCAAAATGTTTTCCTTAAAAGGAGGAAATGTTTACTTTCGAAAAAAAAATTGTGTAATTATTTATTATATTCCGCAAAATAAAGTTTGGAAATGGAAGGATATGGTGCAGGTAATCGCCCTCTCCATGTAATGAAAACAAAAGCAAACACATCCTACGCAAACCACCAAGGCCCAAGTCCACAGCCGAAGAGAAATACCCAAACCTCAATGGGCCAGGCCTAACCGTTCAACTTAGGGTTTTCGATCACTATAAATAACCAAATGTCAATTCGATAAACCTAGGGTTTGTGTCGTTGCAATTGCACTTGCAGCTTCTTCCGCCACTCCACTGCACCCTCTGTGCCTACAAACCAGTTCGTTCTCTCACATTTTTTTCTGCTTTTCTTCTTCTCATTCTTCTCTTCGCTAACTCTCTCTTTTCATTTTGCTCTGCAGCCATGGCGGACATCGTCACTGAAGCTGGGGCCGTTCCAGATCCCACCCAACTAGATGTCAAACTGTTCAACCGTTGGAGCTTCGAAGACATTCAGGTACTTATCACTTGCTGTTATCTAGTTATTAATCTTGCTAAATTCTAAAATTACACGACTTTTCATGAAAGTTTTTGAAATGTGTATCCATGTAGTTTGTTTATTATGAGATTTTCTTTAGTAATTAGGTTAGTGGTAATACTTTGACATTAAATTGATTAGACAGTTTTTTTTTTTTAATTTATCTTCCTTTTTTTTTGTTATTAGGTTAACGATATTTCGTTGGCTGATTATATCGGAGTGGTGTCCTCGAAGCATGCCACGTACGTTCCTCACACATCCGGCAGGTACTCGGTGAAGCGGTTCAGGAAAGCGCAGTGCCCCATTGTTGAGAGGCTTACTAACTCTCTTATGATGCATGGAAGAAACAATGGAAAGAAGCTTTTGGCTGTTAGGATTATCAAGCATGCCATGGAAATCATTCACTTGCTCACTGACCAGAATCCAATTCAGGTTATTGTGGATGCTGTCATCAATAGGTATGTTCTAGTGCCTGTAATTGTTTTTGTGATGTTTTTATGCACGGATGACTTTCTAATTGGTTTTAATTGTGTATATGTCGCTGGGATGCTGTAAACTTGTTTCTTTAAAAGTATGCGATGAAATTGGACACACATTAACAAATATTTTCCGTTTTTAATTTTTTGAACTTAAAATTTGTAGTATAATTTATTGGGGAAGTCAGTGTCTATTGATTTGGAGAATGGAATGATGATTATGAATTCCATATTGGTTTGATTGCCTCAATGATGGCGTTTTGTATTAGCTCTATCTGACCATTCTCGTAATTATATTTGTTACTTACTGTTATCTGTGCGTGATAAAATATTTTGGCTTGGGGGTAGAAGTTATTAAGTATGTTGACGTAAGAGCATTCTTTGAAGTGGTACACTGGCTGGTTATACTAGAAGTAATGGACATCCTTAGTTGATTAGGGCCACCTAATTTTAGGAATCAATGATGATAGTTGGAGAGTTGGAGAATGACATGATGATCATTTATTTCCCTATTGGTTTGATTGCCTGAATGATGGCACTTATGTATTAGCTCTATCTGATCATTCTCATTAAATAAATAAAAATAAGCTTATGATTTTTTTGCATCTGGTTTGAATTATTCTAGTAGTTTCTGTGCTAAAAATATATCATGAAATGTATTATAATTTCTTAGGTGAAATTAATTATCTATTTCCTTTTTGTTTGTTTTTACTGTTTCATGATATTTTGGTAGTTAAGTATGATTGGTAATTGTCTTTATCTTCTATTGTCGTAAAACTATATTTTATATTTATATAGTATTTAAAAGGGAAACCTATTATTTCATTTGTTAATAGTACTTCTCATGATATCTTTATGTTGTGATTTAACTATTTTACTTGTTTTTAATTGTTGATTTACAACTTCTGGGGTTAGGAAATTAAATTTTCGTGGCTTAGGTGCAATTTTAGGGTTGCTAGATCAATGATTTAGCAAATGGAGAATGACATGACGATTAATTGTTTCCCTATTGGTTTGATTGCCAGGATGATGGCCAAAGTATTAGCTCTGTCTGATCATTCTTCTATATGGGTTTAGCTCATTTTGTCTTTACGAGGGTGCTTTAGTTATTTTACTTTTTTTTTGTGTTTGTTTACTAATTCAGGTAAAGGGTATTCGAAGGTTTTGGGTTTAGTTATATTTTAAGCGGTGGAAGGTTAATGAGGAAGCACGTGGAGAATGACATGACGATTAAATATTTCCCTATTGGTTTGATTGCCAGGATGATGGCAAAAGTATTAGCTCTATCTGATCATTCTCCTATATGGGTTTAGCTCATTTTATCTTACGCGGATGCTTAAGTTATTTTACTTGTTTTTTTGGTGTTTGTTTATTATTAGTTCAGGGAAAAGGTATTCAAAGGTTTTGGGTTTAGTTTTATTTTTTGGGGTGAAAGGTCAATGATGCAGCATGTGGAGAATGACATGACGATTAAGTATTTCCCTATTGGTTTGATTGCCAGGATGATGGCGCTATTGTATTAGCTCTATCTGATCATTCTCCTATGTTTTTGATATTTTTGATATTTATTGTTTATTTGCTATTGTTTTATGGAATACTCTTCTGTTTTATGAAGTCTTCAGTTTTTGGTAATGTAGTGGATTAAATATTATGTTATTCTATTGTAGTTATTTATTTGCTATTGTTTTATCAGTGGTCCCCGTGAAGATGCCACGAGAATTGGATCTGCTGGAGTGGTGAGGAGACAAGCCGTTGATATCTCACCCCTACGACGTGTTAATCAGGCTATCTATCTTCTAACAACTGGTGCACGGGAAGCTGCTTTTAGAAACATCAAGACAATTGCTGAATGTTTGGCTGATGAACTTATTAATGCCGCAAAAGGTTCATCCAACAGGTATAATTTTTCTTTGATCAAGTGAAATTACATTATCGTATTTAATTATACTGTGTTACTTAAGGTTGCTACTTTATTTCAGTTATGCGATCAAGAAAAAAGATGAAATTGAAAGAGTTGCCAAGGCTAATCGTTAAGCAGTTCGAAGTTGTACTGTACCAGAGATTTTGATTCGATCTTTGTACTTCATTTATTACAATATCGAATATTGTGTAATACTTTTTTATGGCTTTAGTTTATTTTTAGTTCCTTTTAAGCAAGGATTTAAATGAAGGATTTTTTATTCTTGGACGTAAATTTATATTCCAAGACTTGAATTTAGTACCCTGCTTTTTGGATTTTTGTTATGATTTAAATGGGAATAATCTTTGATTCCCGTATTTTATTTTTGTTAAAATCAAAGCTGTTACATGGGCCACGGTAATGTCGGTATAAAGTATAATTCAAACGTCATTGTTAATTTTAATAACTATATTATAACGAAATGCAGTTTTTAATTTAACTAATATGCATGTCGGTGTATAATTGACTGTTTGTTCTTTGCGAATGAGTAAATGTAATGGAGATAAATATTAATCAAACTACCTTCAAATAACATTAACCGAAATTGAAGATGAAATACTTTGTCAATTCGATTGCCAATAGAAAAGTGATAAATAATTAATATGGTTACAATTAAAATATAATTTGTTTTGTGCTTTATCGTGTTCATGTGTTAGAAACTTAGTTAATATTGAGATATTTCAATATTAATTATTAATATTGAGGTATTTCAATATTATAATTTTTTTTTTTGTAGAATTTTAAAGAAAATTCAAATGACAATTCTATAGTTTTATTTTAAATTCTTTATGTTTTCAAATTTTTGTTTTGGTGTGTTTAGGCGGTTTCGTTCCATTTTGGTATGGGTAAATCTAACTTATTACTTTGTATCATTTGGCTAAGTTTCATCATGATGAAACTTTATGATGAAATTTTACTTGACATGAATTCTAGATTCTTAACTACTTGACTTAGATTCAAGTTTACTTGGTTTGGATTCAACTCGACACTGACTTTGTTTGACAGATTTTTATTTAGAATTATTTAAATTTCAAATTTGATTAAGTGTTTTGGTTTTGTTCAACTTGACTTAAAGTTAATATGGCTTGAGCATACCATGATCGGTTTTTATTAGTCTAAACTAACTTGGCGAAACATGGGACTAAGATGAATGTGGATCAGTCTTAACTTGGATCAATGTGGATTTCTACCAACACTGCCCGACCTTGATCAGGATTGACTTAACTTAATCAGCAATGGGTCTAACTTGACTTAACATAGACCCACACTTATTTGTTTAGATTTGGATCTCTCCCAGTACGATTTGACTTAGAATCAACTCAAATTGAGACAAAGTTAACTTCTATGTGTTCAAGCCAACTCAACTTGACTAGGACTATGACTTATTTTGCTTAAGTTAGACCAAACTCGACTCAACTCAACCTAAGTTTAGGCCGACTTGGCTTGACATTAACTCGGGTTAACTTGGTTTGAAATTACATGAAACTAACATTACATAAGTCTGACCTAGTGTTATCTTAGCTATATCTGACTTGATTTAACATTTTATAACTTGAAAATAATACCATTTAATGTAAATTGAAAAATGTTCTACAAATATACAATAATTTTTTAGGAGCTTTGATAAAAAATTAATGTTTAAATATTATTTTTCTCAATTTGAAAGTTATTTAAATTCTTTATTTAAAAAACAAAATGTGGTTTAGGTAGTTACTGATTAACAAAATTTGATTAAGTAAATTATTGAATTTTGAAATCCACTAAAAGAAATTATCAAATTTCGAAATTCGATTAAACAAATTACCGAATTTTGAAAATTATTTTTTACCCCAGTGAAAAAGTCAAGATTCATTAGAAAATTTTAGAAAACTTTGGGAGTGGAGAAGAAAAGTTGGAGGTGAAGGAAGAAACTCTGTATTTAATAAAATTGGACCCTTCATATAAATTAACAAGGGTCTTCGATAATTGGATCGGGTACTATACTAATAATTATGGTACATTTCATTTTTCATCATAGTTGTCGTGTTTCTCCATTCAAGGCTATTTCAAAAATGAATATTCAAAGCTTACAGTTAATGCACTAAATGAACTTACCTTTGATATCAATCTTTGTAATACACTTTCAAAACCACAATATCAACTTATAATCATCATTTTTGTTATATATAATCATATTAGATATAATATAACAATATTGTACTTGCAAATTTTATCCAATATATAGTAATTATTAAAATTCAAAAATATATAATTTTAAGGCTTAAATACCTTTTTCGTAGTGTTTGTTGCAGATGGTTCTAATTTTGACAGAATGTTTAAAATAGTCATCATTTTGACCGAATGTTTAAAATGATCATCATTTTCACAATTCCTGTTTTACTTGGTCCTTTTCTGTTATGTTGTTTAAATCAGTAAGGGAGCACTGTACATGTGACATTGTTTGTATTACGTTGCATTGGGGTGTGTTACGTGTACTGTACACCGTTCCTGATTTAAATGGCGTCACACAAAAAAGGACCAAATAAAACACGAATTGCATGATGACCATTTTAGGCATTCGGTAAAAATAAGAACCATTTTAAACATTCTGTTAAAATGAAAACCATCCACAACAAATACTACGAAAATGAGGACGAAAAAGGTATTTAAAGCCTAATTTTAATTACACCAACCACATTTTTCTCAACAATACATAACAAAAAACGAAAATGATTGCTTACATCTGTTTACTAATTTAATTATTATTATTATTATTATTATTATTATAAATATTACTTTCGAAAATATATGAATAATTTGAGATTATAATATATAATACAGTAAATTTCATTCATTATTTAATTCCTTTATATAACATTATTAAACTCTATTTAGACATTGTACTTAAATATTTAATATAATTTTAACTCTTAAATATAATTTTACAAAAAAGTTCCTATTAAAATATAATAATAATAAAATAAATATCTTAATAAAGTTAAAAAAAAAGCCGGCTAGTTTCATGTTGGTTCGGTTTGGATCCGATGATTTCAAACCCGAACCCGAATCGGATAATGTATTAGCTTGTATTCGAATCCCTACTAACCTCTTCGCCAACTCTTCCTCCCACACCAGATTAGAGCAATGACGGACCAACTCCAACTGAACCCTAACTCGGTGGCCGGACTCACTGAGTCCTCGGCGCCCTCCGACGATGATGAACCCTCTCTCAGCTCCCACACTCTCGCCGCTCTCAAGGAATTCCTCGCCGAGCAGCAGCGTCAGTCCGACGCGGAAGAAGGGTCCGAGGTTTCTCTCGTGTCCGAGAATTGGAATTTGAGCCAGTTCTGGTACACTCCAGAAACAGCGAAAACCGTGTCCGAGGAAGTTCTCACTCTCTGCGGTGGCGTCCACGCTCGCGTTGCCTGCATTGCTTGCCCTACTCTCTATGTTTATCTCAAGGTTTGTTTTTGCTCCTCTGATATTGTAATTTTATTTTTATTTTTCTTCTAATTAGTAAATGGGTTTACCTTTTTGTTTGAGTGTGAGTGGTTGGGATTACCGATCACGATTTTGGTATGAAATTTGCATGATAGTTGAAAAGTTATTGAGCATTGTCTTAAGAGATTGGATTACGTATGAAGTTTGCTTAGAACAAGTTTACTTGGTTCCAGTTGAAATGAACTTAGATTCTTTAAGTCTGATCTCATGTTCGAGGTTGATTGTTGCGCGTGAAAAAATTGTAACTGCAGGAAGACTCTTCTAGAGATAGTGAGTGAGGTTTTTCCGAGAAGATTACTCAGGTGCTAAGTCTGGACATTTTGGAGCAATAACATGATTACCCAAAAAATATATGAAGGTTGTTGTGGTCCTGGTTTAATTTGTAATATAAAAAGTCTCAGTGTAGAAAATGTTTGGAATTTCAAATCCTTATAGGTGGAGGTAGTTTATTTGTAATGCATTGAATCATGTATTGTTATTTATCATAAATTTGTGAACTTTTATGATAATTATTTAATAAGTAATACTTGAGATGTTATCTAATTTGTTGACAGAGTAAAAATCTTTACACTAACACAGTCTATGAAAATTAAGCTCATTTGAGACTGGTAAAGAGACGAAGAAGGCCTCATTTTCAGCAATTAGTCTTATCTAATGACTTCAATTAGAATACACTGACAGTATATATTTTTTACTCGTTCATACTATCATACATTTGTCAAATGCATGCACGATAAGATTTTTCATTTTTTTATAAGACTTTTAAAAATCATATTTAGAGTGTTTTCTAGTTTCTAATTAGTTGACAATGTTAAAAGATATTGTATGAAAATTATAATCCATTGGATTTGCTTTTGCTCTAACATTCTCTTTTTCCTTTCTTCAATCTTCAGCAAATGAATCCTGATGCTACTGTGCAACTTCTTGAGTACGACAAACGTTTTCAGCAATATGGAAGTGATTACACATTTTATGACTACAATCTTCCTGATGAAATACCATCAGAATTGAAACATTCCTGCAAAATTGTAGTTGCAGATCCTCCTTACTTGGTGAGAATTAATTGCTGACGTATTACTTTGTAAATTGGCGTCTTCTGTATCTTTTGCTTCCATTTCTGTCAATTGCTTTGTACTTCACAGAAACTATAAATGGTTCGATTGGCTGAGGATAAATTGATCAAGTCTTTTTCTTGTGAAAAATGATTTTTTTTTAACTTAAGTGTGCAAGTTGTTAAAAGAGTTTGAACTGTATACCTTAATTAAGTTGGATTCCTCCATCTCTGGTATACCTTTTCCCCATCGTCTCCTGATTAAAGTAATAACAGTACTGTGGTATGAAGCAGATATTCCTCCCCTGTACGTTTGATTGCAATTAGAAATCAATATGCAGCTAGTCTTTTATTTTGCTTCATAGAAAATTATGCCGTGTTGGACAAACCAAAGGCCGTGCTGTACGGTGCATTCCTTAACATCTCTTTTCAATGAGTTGAATTGCATGTTTCATGGATACATAGGTTTCTATATCTCATTGTGAACTAATTTAAAGCCTGTTTCGTGTATTCACAGCTTCTGGCAATGAATCACCAGTCTGCTTTATTTTTCCGTAACTGACTTTTGTATTTGTACTTGTTACTAGAAGAGGAACCCACAATGCAAGATTAAAAGAAAATCTGGTGTTATTTAAGACATGTCAAACCTTCTCTCCTTCCATCCTAATCTAAAGAAAAAAAGTTAGATTACTGCCTAAAGATTCATTTGGGTGAATAGCTTGACCAGAGATAAAAAAAAATCAGTCTTGAACCAGTATCGTAATCCCCGAATAATTTCTTCTAAGAAGTTCATCCAAATAGCTCCAAAATCTAGGAATAGGAGTGAATGTAATTGGTGAGCCTTTGTTATTCAATTTGTAATGGAATTTTTGTCCCTTTGGTGGTTGGGGTTGGGGTGGGGAGATAGAAAAGACATCAAGTGTGAGGCTATTAGACTGGCAGTATACAATACTTCCACCTTAAAACATAGTGACATAACTAATGATTTTCTTGACGTAATTATTTGGTAGTAGAGCAAAGAGTGCTTGGAGAAAGTTGCTGAAACGATTCGTCTGCTCATACAACCTGGAGAGTCATTTGTGCTTCTGCTGACAGGTATCAATGAATTTTATCATATTGTGCTTTTATCATTTCTCTAAAAATGATAATTTACTTGTAATGTTTATGACGAAATGATCAGTCTGAAGAATTACTAAGAAATATAACTGTATCCGTTGTTGGGTATTGTAATTTTTGTATTACACTTTTGTAGGGAAAGTGCAGAAAGAAAGGGCAGCAGAGATCTTGGGCCTGTATCCTTGTGGATTTAGGCCTCAGCATTCCAGCAAACTTGGAAATGAGTTTCGGTTGTTCTCTAACTATGACCCCGAAACGAGACTAGGAGGGTGGGAAAAATAGGTACATACTTTTCCTTTGGTTGCCTTGCCTTTCATGTCTCTGATTACATGTCTGTGTAAAGATTCGGATAAATGTGTTCTCAGTCTCTGAAAATTTGGTCAAAGTTAATTTTAGTTCCTTTATTTTAAAAGCGGTGATTTTGAAGATTTTATTCTTGACTTCATTGCCTTGAACGTGGACGAAATCCATTACATTTTAGAAAATACAAGAACCAAACAAACATTTACAATACTAAAATAATAAATTTGTATATATATTTTAAATTTTCCTAATTTGGTTGTACTCTTTCAAAAATTGTCTTATTTTTATGTATCTCATTTTTAAAATTCTCCACTCAATAGTCGTGAAAGTGGTTATAAACTTATATAATTAACATTTAATGACAGTTATAAATCGTCACAAGAATCACTTTAAAGGATCAGAAGTAAAGTATCTCCAAATTAAAGGGAAGAAAATAAGATAATTTTTTTAAGGGTTAAAGCCAAATTTGAAAAAAAGTTATAAAATTATGCCAATTTTTGAAGCACATCTTACCCTTAAGTTTAATATATTTCCCCTCTATAGCTGGTCAGAAACTCAATTTCATCCCATATGTTCTATAAGGAAGGTGCATATGAGAGTGAGTGTAGAATAAATTATATTCTATAAGGAATGTGCATATGAAAGTGAGTATAGAATAAATTGTGGTCCATTCGGGATTTTCCAATTTGAAAATGATAGTTGAAATATGATGTAGGTAGTAGGTGTATGAAGCTGCAGTTGCATATATTATGACGTTGGGTTGATTGGATGATCATGTTTGCCACTACAAAGACATTGAAGTTATTCTGCTAGAAATTTTGATAGAATATCAACGTTTCTGTGGATTGATATCAGCCTCTAGGCAACAAGTGTATTTGAATTTTTCAGATAATTGTCCAATATATTTTCCATTTGTCTCAATTTCTTGCAAGAGGCACAGTTTTGGGTCGTGTTAGATTTCTGATATTTGCAAGTTGAGGTAAGTCTTTGACTATTGTGAATGACAGCAGCATGTGCTGCCAAGGGCAATTTCGCTATGGAATCTAGTTGTGTGGTTCGGCAAGGATTTTTGTTCAACATCATTTTAATTTGAAGTGATTTATAGTAGTTTGTCAACAGTTCATAATTGACTCTGTTGCACAAAACAAAATATTGTTCCTAGATGTCAGCATTGAATTAGGGATGCTTGTATACTACGTTTTCTTTTCTCTTATATCAAGTTGCAATGATGATTGCAAGAAAGTTATTTATACTCTATTTTAAAAGATGAGTATAAAGTCCCATGAAGACTTTTTATATATTTTATCTATATTTTATATGAAGACAAAGATGAGTATAAAGTCCCATAAAGACTTCAGGACATTTTTGGCAGGCTAGTGTAGCTTTCATGGCAAATCCAAATTTAGTTCTTCATTCATTTTCAACGGTAAAACTATGTGAAATGATATTTTGGGAGCTATTTAAATATTTTAGTACAAAATAAAGGAGCACCATCTAAATTATTCTAATGCAGATAAAATTAAAAGATGGTTTCAGAGAAAAAGAAAATTAAAAACATTTTTATTCATCATTAAACATAGGCTGAAGAGACTGGAAATTAGGGTTACTGCTTTTTGTTTTGCTCTGGAGGTGGTTTCACAATAAGGACGGGTGTTCTTGCATGATGTGCACAGTAATCACTCACACTTCCAAGAAGTGTCCTGCAACCAAATGTACACATACATAGAATCATCACTCTTTCAAAGAAAATCAAAATTAATCTATGAATAAACTTAAATAAATGAAAGGATAAATATAGATAGTAATAATTGACATTTTAAATTTCAGTGAAGTTTTACATTGAACGAGTTCCACCTTGATTTTTAAAAGATTTTCTTTTAGATCAAATTGATTATTACTTTATAATATCATACTACTTTGATCAAAAGCACTAATAAATTACAAAACATGTCACATTAGTCAAAATGAATGTCAACATCCCCAGTATAAAAAAATGAAGAAAATTGAAAAAGTACCAATGTGGATTGGTGTATGAAGAAGAAAACTGTAAAAGAATATTTTTTTAAACTAAAAAAAAAACACTCAAAATGTAACATATAAATAAGAGATGAAAACTGTATTTTAACCTAAAAAAAGTATTTGCAAGGGCAGTAATTCAAACCTTTTGAGGGCACCAAGGCCACGACTCCCCAAAACAAGAAGATTAACTTGCATTTGTTCTGCTGCTTCACATATCATCTCCCTTGGATCTCCATTCAGAATCATGCTTTCTGCTTTCACCTGCATTTTCATCCTCATTCATGGAACATTATTATGTAATATTCTAAGTTCAGAGATCAAAATAAAATACAAAATTGTGTTTCAATCAAATCAAATGCATTTTAAGTATAATTTATATTCTTGTAGGAACTCAAAATTGGTCTTTTTTTCTTTAATTTTTTTAGAAAACAAAAACTTATTATGATTTCTGATATGTTTTGAGTAAATTTACTTTAAAAAATGTTTATTTAAAAGACACATTAATTTCTGTTTGTGTAATAGTATCTCTACTCATCAAAATTTTGTTAATCAATAATTAGTGTTAAAAATAAAAGTTTTGGCAAGGTAATGAGACAATTAATTAATTACCAGCTTATTATGACACATTTTCAATGCCCTTGAGAGAACAGATGCTGATTGTTCTTCTTGTGCTTTCTTCACTGAATCCACCACTACATTTGCAGGATAAAATGCTGCTAAAGCCACCATAAAAATCATATATTTTCTCCAAAAAATACACTCCAACAAAAAACACACACATATTTTATTCTTTTGCCTTTGAAATACACTTTTATTTTTCTTAATTGCTAGTCCTATTTACTTTAGGAATCACTTAAAAACAACAACATGACAATATAAACAAACCTAATAACACAATCGAAAAAAAAAAAGCACAACATAGTCAAAATATAAACAAATATTATTTTTTAAGAAATCAAAGATAAATTAATAAATACTTGAAAGACATGGATAAATTAATATATAGGGAATGAAAATAACCAGCTCCACCAGGTCCAACTGGGTAAACAAAGTTTTGAACTTTAGGTTCAACATGAACCAGAATCACCATGCCCTCATTCTCCTCTGTTGCTTCTCCCACAGTAGCCATGGCAGTGAAGAGGTTATCAATGGCCCATTTCAGAGCATAGAAGCTTCCATCACTCTCATCCACACCAACCATCACCTTCATCCTCATCCTTCGTTGTTCTTGTTCTGCTCCAACACTTTCTTCCATGGCTTTTCCTCGGTTTATCACTAACAGTTCAATCCTTCTATCACCATATTTATAATTCTATATCATCTTATTCTCACGGTTTTGCCCCTCACACTTTGCTTCTTCTGAGGTTTTTGTGTCGTTTTCCTCATGCAAATGTTTGAGACTTGGCAGCTCCACAGTCCATGTTTGCAAGACAGGTGAATACGTGTAAACCTTTTACATCAATGCTGCCATGCCCTTCATGCACAAATCTTCAATGTCATCATTATTCACTTCTATTATTGAAAAAAAGAGAGAGAATTTTTTTAAGAATAATTCAATATACACAAAAACTTATTTATAATATATA
>Ga0209589_1008608_pt1 | contig 15840 bp, 9 predicted proteins | sample CowpeawhiteBW_FD_187525 | JGI IMG/M metagenome (GOLD analysis project Ga0209589, IMG submission 187525) | Root nodule microbial communities of legume samples collected from California USA - Cow pea white BW (SPAdes) (version 2) | ecosystem: Host-associated > Plants > Roots > Nodule | place: USA... | reverse complement strand
AAAAAAAAAAAAAAAAAAAAGAGTAAAATGTTGTACGAGTTTTGATTGACGTAATAAAAATAATATATGTATATATATATAGAAATAATTTATAAAATACTTTTTTTAAGAAATAACTTTATATAAAAACATAACAATATAAATTAGTGTTAAAACAAATTTTAAATTAAAATAACTTTTTTTATTAAATTTTAATTAATATAAAATTATATCAAAATAAAAATATATTAATATAAATAAATTTACAAAGTATCAAATTTAAAATTAGTTCATTTTATTTAATTTATTATTTTCATATTTTATTTTCTTATGTATTATAATAAATTAACTATTAATAAAACAGTAAATTAAATTATTTTATTTTCTATTTCAATACTTTTTTACTTAATTATTTATTTTATTCTAATATAAACATATTAATAATATAATTGTTAATAAATTTTTAACCTATATAGTTTAAGAGTAAATAATAACAAAGTATTTAAGAATATGATTTAAAACTTAATTAATTAGATTCTAAATATTTTAAACTTATTTGTTACCGAAAATCCAAAGATTAACAAAATGAAAAGTAAATTGGTTTATAATATTTCAGATCTTTGGTTTCCCATAAAAGAAGTTATTTTCAGATAAATGTAATCTTTTAAACATCTAGAAGAGAAATTCTCACTTAATTGAATCATGTGTTGTTTCAAATTTTGCCTTTACAACAATAAAACTTTCTTTTTTTTTCTTCTGACCTCCTCAATTACTTCATTTACTTAAAAACAATATAGATCGATATTTTTAATAAGAAGTATAATATCTAAAATATTGTTTAAAAGATTACATAAAGACATGTATTTGAAGTAATTTGAACTTTTAATTAAGACAATTTAAAAGAAAAAAAAAAGAGAAATAGAAATATAAAAGGTAAGTTGAGAAAAAATATAAAAAATAAATTGGAATATATAGTTGTTTGTAGAGTAAAGATTAGTAAAAATGGAATAGAAAATTAGTTTTAAATAAAATTATGCAATTTTTACACTAGTCTTCTGATCAATAACGTTTGACATATTTCGTATAATTGTCGATTAGTTTAGTTGATATAAAAAAAAAAATGCATACTTTTCACTCTCTTTTTTTGTCAGAGGATTCACTAAACTTCTTACACACATTCTATATCATATCTATTAATTCAAACAACCAATCTTTATTAATAGTCAAATCCAAACGTGTCCCACTTTACATAAGAAAAATATTATCAAAAAGTTCACATCATGCATGTTTGACCCCAAATTAAGGGAAGGAGTCAAACAATCTTTAATTAAGAAATGAGTTTGTGCGTAAAAGAAGGAAAACATATTTGAAAAGAAATTAAAAAGTTATAAACATAAATATTTAGTAGATAATGTGTTAAAGCATCTTTAAAATATAAAATAACAAAAAATGGATACGTTCCGTTTAAAACTTGGTAGTAGTAATAAGTTAATAATTGTATAAGTGAGCATGAAATTAGTGGTCGTAGCACAATGTGTGGATTTGACCATTGCCCACATCTTCGTTTGACCGTTGTTATTCGATCAAGAGAAAGGATAATAATGATTACATTAGCTCCATTATGCTTAATTTCACCAACTAATCTTACTCTTACTTTGGATCTTCATTGTTTGCAATTAATATTCAATTGCTCACAAATCCACAAAGTTTGTTTTATAAAGTTAATAAAAAAAAGTAGAATAAAAATTCGAAAGAATTTATTGAAAAATGATGTAAGGTATAAACAGTTTCTTCCCAAATAATTCTAGACGCAAAAAAAGTAAAAAAAAAAAATAGTTTTTCTATAAACTAACTAAATTATTTTTTACATAAGTTAATTTATGAACATTTTCTCATGTAACTTTCATTTTTTTTATTTGGCGTGTGTAATTCTAGACACAAAAAAGTAAAAAAAATGGAATTAGTTTTTCTATAAACTAACTAAATTAATTTTTACATAAGTTAATTTATAAACATTTCTCATGTAACTTTCATTTTTTTTATTTGGGGTGTGTGCAAGATATCATTAATAAATGGTTAAGTATCTTTCTTAGTCTCTTAACTTGTATGCGAAATTAGAATTTGTTTCTTTCGAATAATTAATACAAAATTGATATTCATATTTTAACGGATGGAATCCATCCTCCAGAGCCAATGACGTTAACTTTTAGTTGACATATCTAACAACCTGAGTGCTTCTCTCTTTATTCTTCTTAATGCATGCATGGGAGAGGGTTTACCTTATTGAATAAGAGCAATATGGTTTTCTTGCAATCTGCCTTTGATAAAGAAAAGTACTCTCTAAAGCCAGAAGCAATGCAACTTCAACAATTTCTATGCACACTGATTAAACCACCTGATGAAGGATTGTCCCCAACCAAGGATGGAGGCACATGTTTAAGAAGACTAAACATGTTTAGAAAGGAAGTTCACTAATCCTTCATCCCTTTCATTTGTGTTTGTTATTTTTGATTCCCTAAGTTGACTTAGTTGAATAAACCTTAGTTGACTTGTTGACCTTTGACTAGGTTTGACTTGTTGACTAGAGTTGACTTGACTTAAGCCAACATGCTAATCTATGTTTATTTGCTTTGTAGGTTAATTATGAGTAAGAAAGCAATGCTAGGTGTCGCATGATGATTGGTGATTGGGGAGCATAAATGATGTGGAAGAGAGAGTAAAGCAAAGGCATAAAGCATAAAGTAAAATGCATAAAGCAAGTGTACCTACGTACCTTTAGTCTCCTTTGTTTTTAGCACACTTTGGCCACTTTTTGGAGATATATGAGACACATTCTTGGTCTCCTTTTGTGCTAGAACGAAATTAGCCTTGCACAGACCATAGTTAGCTCTTTTGTCTTTCATTTTTGTAACCTTATTTGTCCTAGTTTCTAGAAGCTAGGGTTAAGTTTTTGTAGAGACATCCTAGGTATCTTTTATTTGCATAGAGGTCCCTAAACTCTTCTATATAAGGGGTGCTCCTAGACATGTAAAAGGGTTCAACATTTTGAAGTAAAAACACTCTTGTGTCTTAACCAATTCTGAGAGTTTCCTCCCTACGGAGTGAATACTTTTAAGCCTCATCTTGCATAGCAAGTGGCGGCACACATCCACTCATCTTCAAGGTTGCCATGGCTTCTAGCACTACAAAAAAAATTAATTTTAGTAAGGGTTATATTTGACATTTCTGGGGGTTTTAACCTCCACTAATGGTTTTACCAGGGGTTTGGAATTCCCCTGGGAGAATCAGCGTGGCTAACAGATTACCAGGGGTTTTTATCAACCCCTGGAAAAACGCAACTTACTGGGGGTTTACAAAACCCCTAGTACTGCTTGGGTTTTCCGGAACCCCCACTACTGCCTGGGGTTTCTGGAACCCCCGCTACTGTCTAGGGTTTCTGGAACCCCCGCTACTGCCTGAGGTTTTTGGAACCCCTACTACTGTCTGGGGTTTTTGAAACCCCTGCTACTGCATGGGGTTTAAAACCCCCACTACTGCCCTGTCTGGGGTTTGAAACTCCTAATGCTATCAATGGTTCAAATCTCCATTTGTCGACAATTAGCTCTAAATAATTTTCATTAGAGTTCCTTTTTTGTTTTTTTAGTGTTTTTTAATAATACATAAATCCTAAAATAAAATAAAAATTATAAAAGACAACAATTTTAGATTTTTAGTATTTATAATTTACAAATAACATTTATAAAAGGAACAAAGAACAAAAGTCTACAATTTTAATATAAAACAATGTAAATAACAAAGCGTAAAAATTAAAATTAATAAGTCATCAGTACAGTGTTAGTTGCTTTCATCTCAGACTTCTCTGTTGTACCTTTTGCCATATATTCTTGTTCAATGGTATCTTTTAGGATGAACAACCTCTTAATTGCAATAGGGCCAGTCATTTGCCTGGCTTCTCTAAAATTTGTTTCTTCCTTGTTCAGATGATACGCATCAAGCATGATCTTAATCCACTTGTGCAGCTCCTGTGGGGTGCTGTTTAACCACATCAAAATTAAAGCAATATATCATATTTATCGCAACAATAAGATAATAGTTTAGAATGAACCAGAAGGAAATTCTCTCACGTGTATTGAGCATAAGGGTCTTTGGCTTCATGTTCATCACCAGGGTAGAAAGCTATTGCCAACACATAGAATCGCTCCTCAGGATCTATGATGTTTAACAAATGCTTCAGTAGCTTTATTTCTTTTGGAGTGATACTCCTTAGGATGCTCTTTGTGGCCTTGTACAATTGATACATTATATCTTTCACCTGCGCAGAATAAAGCAAGCTTGTTGAGCACAAATCATAATGCAATCTAGTAATATCTTCTAAGCTTGAGCAGTCAAAATTAAGGACCAACATGCTAATGAACAAGAAGGAAGACGTTCAGATTATATCGATTGATTTATAAATCAGAACCATCAATTTAGTTTGTTTCATTCCTAAGACCACAGTAAAAGATTCGTACTTTAGCTTCCTATCCTGGTAGGTATTAGTATTATATAGGGAAAGACACGAAAACCTCTTAAAATTTCCATCCCATGTAACTTCATAGTCATAATCAATGTATGTAATAATGCAACTATGTGAAGAATTATGCTGAAAGATGGTCGATATTAATGCCTTTCTGACTATCTGCAATATGACATAAACAACCACCATTTTTCTTTGAAGTCCTGTAAAACTTAAAAAATAAGAATGCAAGTCAAAACCTTTTAAAATTAGCAGAGCAAGCAGAAAGCAACAGAAAAAAAAATTTATGTATGTTTATACACCTACAAGAGAAGCACACTCTATTTGATTTTAAGTTTTATAGAGCCTTTTATTAATATTTGTTGGGGACAATTAGAAATCCATGTCCTATCTTCCAAAAGGATGGAATACAGAACAAATCCAAGGGACATCATAAAATTCACACCTCATTCTTCATCGTTGTAGAATATTTTGCTTTAGCCCAAGCACTGCTTATCAACAATATCAATGAAGAATCAAGTTCCTTTGCCTTTGCAAGACTTTTGATCTTCTAACAAGTAACATCAATAGAAGGAGAATTGAGGATATCATCAAATTTGGCATGTGCAGCATCTAACGTGTCCACAACCTCTAGAGTATTATCATATGCACTGACAGTTGACAAACATCTACTCTCCAGCCTAGAAATCCTTGTTCAAAACATGCCAATGGCACTCATAAGAAACATCCTACACAAGAAGCAGGATCACAAATGTTATCTTTGTCCAAGGTGCAAGGGGAAGACTTATTATGTATATTTAATGGCAAGATCAACATTAAACCCCAAAGCTTAATATTGTAAACATCTACTAGACAAATCTTAAACTTCTCACATCTTCTTCCTTTCTAAAAGAAATCTAATTTTATGATCAGTTCATTCTCTCTTATTACAAGTTACAACTATAAACATTCTTAACAATTTTACTCATTTCTTCTGGTGATTACTGGTTACAGAATCAACAATAGTTGAGCCAAATACCCAAAACCAAACATTTATTTATACTTCTGCATAATTACCATCATGGTCTTCCAAGCTGTCATATGTTTCTGAAATAAGAGAGAGGTAGTGGAAGAATTCTCCTGTAAAATCCCTACGCCTTCGTGCAACTATGGCATTAATGTCTGTTGGGCTATCTTGTATTTCCTTGAGGAGTTCACAGTGTACTTCCATTTCATCATCAATCTGCAATGCTTACTCCTGATCAAACAAAAATTGGGAAAGAAGATCTAAAGCCAGGCAACTCCCTAAATATGAAATTAAACTTTATTGTACAAATTTGCACCCATCCAAGTTATCTACAAACTAAACTAACTATGTTAACTAATTAACCTACTCTAACATGACACCTAAGCAGATAATCATTTTAATAGTCACTAGTCAACACAGGTTATACCTACTGCTCAGAGGTGTCGCTTGGAGTTCCTAACTTGATGCAACAGGTGGTACTCCAACTGGAATGAGGGACACTTCAAAAGTGCAAATTCACGTAGCATTGCTAGTGCTCTTCTCAATTGATACCTTCTTGAACATTTCAATTCAAGCTTGGCAACTGCTCAAGTGGCAATATAAGCTCCTACAACTCAGCAGAAGTGTTAATTGATGTTCTTTTAAGCTTCCATCAATTGAATCAAGGATTGGATATCAAATTCAAAAATTCAACTATGGGTTACCTTCTGGTCAACTCTGCATAATTGTTGGTTAACTCTGCATAATTGCCAAAGATGATTTTGATTTGTATGTGCTAGCTGATTTTAATCACCATTTCTTTACTGACCTTGCTTTATATTGTTGCACTAGAATCATAAAACACAAGTTAGTACTATTATGTATTCAAAACTACCTAAACTAGACAAGTCATTAACTAACCTAAAATTACTTAAAACTATAAACCAAGACTGCACCTAAAATTTACCTTCTGTAATAAGATTTATGAATCAACAAAACTATATGACTACAACACAAAGTACTATTAATTTACACTAAACTACTTAAACTAACTAGAAACTAGTCTAACCTACACTAAAACTAAGCTACAATTACTAACCTTTAGAATTTTTTTTTATTTAAAGGAACAAAAAAAGGTTTTGAATATGTGAAACCTTCGAAATAAGCATTGGTAAAAGATGAAACAAGTGAACATAATAAGATCGTATGAAAATTTAAGACATAGATCATGGAAGAAATCTGAGTGAGTTATGGCATGAGTAAGAAAGATGAAATCAAAAGAGGAAGATGAAATCAAAAGCAATGACACAGGGAAACTAAATCGAAAGCAAGAAAACGAAATTGAAAGCAATGACACATGGAAATGAAATCGAAAACAACAGGGAAACGAAAACGAAAACGAAAATGAAATCGAAATTGAAATGAGACGAAACTGAAATTAGACAGATGAAATCGAAAGACAAAGAACGCTAAAAAGCAAGGAGACAAAATTGCGAGCAAGGGAGCAAGGAAAACAATCTTCATTACCTTGAACTTCAAACAAGAATGGTGGAGGTACAATGGAGGCACAGACGCGAAGGCACGGTGGAGGCACGATGGTGACGCACACGAAGCCTGAACCTAGGTTAACACGATGATGAGGAAGAGCTAACGGAAAAGGCAAAGTCATTTAATTAAAAACGATGAAAGGGGTGGAAAAGGAAAAAAATAAAAGGAGATTTCATGGGGTTCTTAAAAAACCCCTAGTATTTTAAGAGGGTTTCTAAAACCTCTACTATGTGTATTTCTTACTAGAGGTTATTAAAACCTCAACTAAATAACCTCTAGTAAAATTATGTATTTTTGTAGTGTAGCCTAGCCTTGTAGTGGCGTGCTTCTCACATTTTTACCATTCCTTTTCTTTCCATTTTATGTTTTCTTCTCCTTTAATTGTTCTTGGTTTTATATGGTTGATGTGCTTTCCATTTCTTTTTTGTTTTGAATCAATCCATCATCTTCTTTTCTTGAGCTTTGTGAAAGGAACCTTCACATCTAGATAGCTTGCTATCTTAATGTCCAGTGGGGATTTCTTTGAGTTTTCTTAACAACTCTTCACCATATTCCATAATCTTAAAAGAAAACAAGATAATCCTTCATCATTTGGTATCTAGAGCTTAGGTTATCTTGAATATGGTGTTTTTCATGTGCTAACCTTGTCTTTTTGTAGCTATCTTGTTATGGTTTAAATCCACTTCCACTAGTGCTGGCAGAAAACATGACGATTTTAAAACATTAAACTACACCAGCTTAGTGGTCCAAAAATTACGTTTTTGGTGTCAAAAAAAAGCTCTTCGAGTCTCGCTTCCAACAACAAAAGAACCAACGCATTTGGAGTTCTGTGGAGAGAGTTATGATAAAATTAGTGAGCAAGGGTCAGATCTGCCAAGAATACGGGAATCAGCGTTTTCAGGTTATGTTGTGGCAGTTTGGCTACGGTTTTTGGACCTCTTTAAACTCCTAAATGTGGTTCGATAACATGTCTTTGGATGCTTAGTCTTTGAGTCTCAAATCCATGAGTTTAAATGCATGATAGCTACATGTTTGTGTCTTTGTGCATGTCATGTTGAGTCTTTAAATGTGTCTAACTTTTGCTTGAGTCATATGTCATATGTTAACTTGAAGTTTTCTTGTTCTTGTTATTCCAAGTATTTGAATGTAGCATTCACTTTATATCTTGCTTGATGTATGCTCCATGAAATTGATTTTGGCCTAAATCTTGAGGAACTAAGTGTCCAAGCCACCTAAAACTCTTTCTCATCATTTTATGAAACTAGTTGTGAAAGAAGAAAATTTTGCACCAATTTTTGCCTAAGAACCAAGAGCAACCTTGCTCCTTGGTGAAATAAAAGTGTGTTTTTCACTAGGTGTTATGCTACTAGTTTTCATACTTGAGAATTGGGTGATATTGGCTAATTAGTTTCATGCTTTAACTTGGTTATGATCTTTCTTGGTGTATGCATGATTTAAGACTTGAAGATGCTTGTTCAAGTGCTTTCCATGGAGTCTTTAAAATGTGATTTTCTTGTTTTAGTCTTGTTAAAAGTTTTGTCTCAAACTTTTCTTCTTTAGAGTTTAACTTTCCTTGTTTTTGTACTTTTCTTGCTTGTCACTAGGTGTTCTTTGTTTTGTCTTAGTAGTTTTATTTTCATGAAACTCTTGGGGTGTTGTGGCCGAATCACTTGTCTTGCATTTGAAAGGTTTTGAACAAGTTTTTAAAAGTGTTTGCTTCACTCTTTTGGTGGATTTTGAGTGCTAGCCTTGCCTTGTTACTTTGGGAGTGTGATCTAAACACTTGGGTTGGATTTGGTCTCGATTTTCATGTTGTCTAACCCCTAATCCATTTATTTTGTCTCGGATTTGAGTGTTTTTGTTGTAGGAATCATGGCAAGTTCATCAAATGCACATACACCAAACAAAAACAATACATTGATGAGATTGCTTCAGGATTTGGAGTTGTCTAGGAAGGAGGCCTTTAAACAATTGAGAAAAGACAAGGAGCAAAGCTACCTAAGAATCCAAGAGCACATTCAAAGGCTTGAAGCTAGGGAGCAAGAAAGAGAAGCTAGAAAAAGAAGGCTTTCTAGGCGCAACCCATAACAAAAGAAGCAAACTCCAAAGATTCCTAAGTTCTATGGTGGAAGTGATCCCAAAATCTTCCTTGATTGGGATGCTAAAGTTGAGCAAATTTTTAATGAAAATCATGTAAAGGATCAAGCACAAGTTGATCTAGTAGTTTTAGGATTTTTGGAGTATGCCAATACTTGGTGGCATAAAGCTTGTAAGAATTATGACCAAGGGCCATCCGCGGCTTTTTGGATAGACATTAAAACTCTTATGCACACTAGATTTTTTCCTCCCTCCTATAGGAAGAAACTTCTTTTAAAGCTCTAAAGGCTTCACTAAGGTCCTATGAGTGTGAGTGAGTACTTTAAAGAATTAGAGTCTCAAATGCGTAAGGTTGAAATAAAAGAAAATAACAAAGAGAAAATAAAAAGATTTGTGAGTGGTCTTAGAAGAGACATACAAGACCAAGTAGAGTTGTATGAGTACTCCACTCTTGAAAATGTTTTCACACTTGCCCTTGGGATTGAAATTCAATTGAAAAGAAAAAGAAAGGCAAAGAAGACACTACAACAAAAATGACTTTAGGCAATGCACAAAAAACCATGACCTAAAGCAAAAAAATTGTGGCCTTAACATTAGACAACGAATTGGCAATGAATTTATAGTCGTTGCGTAGGTGGTCGTGGCCTATACTAGAGGCAACGATTTTTTATCGTTTAGGCCAGGAAATGCAAAAATTGTTGCCTAATATGCAACAATTTAGAAAACCGTTGCCTATTATGCAACAGTTAAAAAATGTTGCCTAAGGTATTCCAATATGCAACAATTTCCATGTCTGTATAATGCAACGATTTTTTTCATGTTGCTTATTTCTATAGGCCACATTCATAAATGTGTGGTACAAACTATATTTGTTTAAACAAGGCTTATAAAAAGGTAGTGATGAAAAATAATTTTAAAATAAAAATTTAATTTTATTTATACATTTAGATAATGCTATTTTTAATGAGATATAATAGTTTTATTTGAAAAGTAAGAATTAAAATAGATTTATTCTACTAAAATAGTAGAAATAAAATAAATTAAATAAGACACTTCTAATATATAATGGAATTGAAAATTTCCATATATTGCAAAATTCCATATAACATTTAGATCTTTTATCATTCTTTTTCCTCTTGATCTTCACCAACATCCTGTAATAAAAGAAAATACAAAGTTTAACTTATCCCTTATCCAAATCCCAAGTAGTAAAACAATAATAACACAAGTCCTAACTAGTAAAACAATATATAATGTAGAGAACTTCCACTCCTCATTAGGCTTTCACTATATATATACAACAAAACTTACCTAATTACAATTATATTACAATTTCTTAGTTTGGATATCTACACCAAAAAACAAGTACACAAGTTAAATTATATCATTATCATTTTTTATCTTTGTTTCCAGGGAGACAGTGAATCAACCAAGCATTAAGTTTCAAAATTTCAAAATGGCAATAAAGCCTATAGCACAATTATTGAAAAATTACCATATATGTTTAAACATTCAGTAGGTGGTTTTTCACTGTCAATGTTGTCCACTCTATGGGTGAATATACTAGTTGGTTTTTCTCTGACAGTAGCAAAGAAGAAATAATCAAATTAATAGAATAAAGGCTTGACTCAAAATAATATTTTCATATTAAGCTTCTAGAAGAAAAGCCTGGGTTTGTTTATTGCCTAGCTATTTACGAAGTAATTAAGTAGTTTAATATGCAACATGATATTACACCTATCAAGGCCTTTCTAGTTTAAGTGTAGTGAGATGAAGTATATCCCATTAGTGAGTAAAATAGCGGATAGCGGGAAGTAAAACTTCTTGATCTAGAAACAAAATAAATAAATTATAACCTAGTCTCATATTTTAGAATATCCTGCAATATAGAAATTTCAACAATCACAACCTTTCTAACAATTACATTGTCATGTATTATTACTTAACATTGCAAAAAGGACAAGTTCCAACATTCTAAATACTACCAAGATAAGTAGGATAATTTAAGTTGACAAGTTAAGAATTGTTTAATAAAAAAAGTAATGTAGTTCAAAGAGCTTAAACAATATAAGGTCTTTCTATGGGCAAGTATGAAACTTTTCATGTCTATTAACTACCATTTGGAAAAGGACTGGATACTCACCCCACAATTGAGGAGAACTGATTTGGTTACTACTCCATCAATCCCTTCATTGTTAACCTGCATTGTACAATCAAGAAATCACAATTCATGAGATTCCCTTTAAAGCAATGAAGAAAATTTATCAATACTCAATAACTAGATATGAATGAAAATTTTCAAGATGGTAACAAGCAAATGAATCTTACTTAATACATTATGGAACTTCTATTTACCAAGTTATGACAAACCTGCTAGAACTGGTCTTGACAACTACTAGAAATAAGTTAATTTAGTCCTTAGTATCCAACCTTCCTATAACAAGGTCAACAAACTGCAATGTTAGGGGTAATAGTCTAGAAAAGCAAGAGAGGAAGAATAATCTAGAAAAGAGGGATGGCCTAATCAAAGCTAGGGGTAATACCCATAGAAAGGATGGAACAAAAGCTCGTAAAAGGGAGGTGCAAATCCTCCCCTAAATCAAGTCAAGCTCCATCTACAAAGGCTTAAAGAATTTGTGGTCAAATTCTCTCCAAGGAAGGGAGGATGATGAAGGATTGTCCCCAACCAAAGATGGAGGCACATGTTTAAGACTAAGCATGTTTAGAAAGGAAGCTCACTAATCATTCATCCCTTTCATTTGTGTTTGTTATTTTTGATTCCCTAAGTTGACTTACTTGAATCAACCTTAGTTAACTTGTTGAACTTTGACTAGGTTTGACTTATTGAATAGAGTTGACTTGACTTAAGCCAACATGTAAATCTATGTTTATATGCTTTGTAAGTTAATTAGGAGTAAGAAAGCAATGTTAGGTGACACATGGTGATTAGGGAGCATAAATGATGTGGAGGAAAGAGTAAAGCAAAGGCATAAAGCATAAAGTAAAATGCATAAAGCAAGTGTACCTAAGTACCTTTGGTCTCCTTTGTTTTTACCACACTTTGGCCACTTTTTGGAGACATATGAGACACATTCTTGGTCTCCTTTTGTGCTAGAACGAAATTAGCCTTGCACACACCATAGTTAGCTCTTTTGTCTTTCATTTTTGTAACCTTATTTGTCCTAGTTTCTAGAAGCTAGGGTTAGGTTTTTGTAGAGACATCTTAGGTATCTTTTAATTGCATAAAAGCCCCTAAGCTCTTCTATATAAGGGGTGCTCCTAGACATGTAAAAGGGTTCAGCATTTTGAAGTAAAAACACTCTTGTGTCTCAACCATTTGTAAGAGTTTCCTCCCTAGGGAGTGAATACTTTTAAGCCTCATCTTGCATAGCAAGTGGCGGCACACATCCACTCATCTTCAAGGTTGCCATGGCTTCTAGCCTAACCTTGTAGTGGTGTGCTTCACATATTCTTACCATTCCTTTCCTTTCCATTTTATGTTTTCTTATTCCTTTAAATGTTCTTGGTTTTTTATGGTTTATGTGCTTTCCATTTCCTTTTTGTTTTAAATCAATCCATCATCTTCTTCTCTTGAGCTTTGTGAAAGGAACCTTCACATCTAGATAGCTTGCTATCTTAATGTCTAGTGGGAATTTCACTTAACTTTCTTAATCAACTCACACCATATTCAATAATCTTAAAAAGGAACAAGATAATCCTTCATCAACACCCATTACATCAGACATTTCATTGAGAAGGGATGGAAAGAAGGTTCCATCACACACTAACTACTTATATCAAGTTAGCCAGAAGATATCCAGGAGAAAATGAATATATAAGACCCTCCGAGAAAAATTAAATAATTATTTAATAAATGCGGGTAATGGGAACCTTTAAGACAATAAATGCGTAATGTTATGACGTGGAAAAGTATCAACTCAAGTGGTTGAGAGTACTTAATTGTGTGAGAGGACTTGGGATCAAGTCCTATGTATGCCATTTTGTGTGTTATTAAATTAGTATTACTTTTAATATATATTAATTATGTTATGGAATGTTATAATAAGTGAATCATATTAGTTAGCATGAAATATGAATTGGCATGATGGTTTGGCATTGATTTGGCATTGCATGGTTGTGGGTTTAAGTCTTGGAGAGCTCAAACTCAACTTTATTTTGGCTATTTTTAGTTTTGATTTGAAGTTGAAGGGTTAAAGGAAACCCTAGCAGACCTAGCAGCCAAGGGTGGCTGGAAAACAACTTAATTAAGTGTGCTTGAATGATAATTACACCTCCCCTTAATGCTAATTTCGTTTTAGGTTAATTAAGCTTAGTTAAAACACCATTAAAGTGAATTTTGAGAGAGAAAGAGAGTGCTCTTAAGTCTGCCACCGTTTTGCCACGATTGGAGAAGGAATTCAAAGGGAAAGTGTGTGGGAAATTGACGTATAGGAGCTGAGTTGTGAGAAAGCCAAAGGGGGAGATCATTGGTTATCATTGGAAGCTATCAAGTAGTCCAACTTTAAGCAAGGAAACCAGGTTAGAGGAGTTCTATCTTGTGTTTGTATGTTTAATATATGTTTTCATGCTATACTTGATAAATGATGTGGGGTTGTTGCATCTTGTTGAGTCTTTTCACGTTTCTGGAAAATTCCCAGAAACCGCTTGGCGGCGTTGAAGGCCCACCAGGCGGGTCATGCCTCCAGAACCATTTCTTGGGTTTTCTGTTATATACAGCCTGGCGGCTAAGTGCTGCCCGCCAGGCGACAGAAATTGGCCTGCCTAGTTCCCTCGAATTTTGATATTTTCGTGATGTGGGGATGCTGGGAAGTGATTCTTATGATATGAAAATCCTTGGTTTTGTGAATTGTTATCTGTAATGGCCTAAGTGGAGCAAGGTTATATGAACTGTGTATGGATTTGGGATTTAGGGTTTATGTTGTCATCGGGGATGAATGACATAACTAAGGTTATGAGGAATGCATTGGTTGTGTGTGAGTGATGTTAATATGAATATGTTATGAACCCTGAATGTGGTGTGCATGTGAAATTGTGTCAGTTTTAAGGTAAAATTGATATTAGGTGGTTGGAGAGTTATGCTGGGTGCGGGAGGAACCTGGGCAGAACCCAGTTTTTCACGTACCGCTTGTCGGCACTGAGGCTACCGCCAGGCGACCCATCATCAACAAAAAAGTTGTTTAGTGTGCATTCACGTTATGGGAGTGGTTGATTGGGGTACATGTAGAGCGTGTTGTAGAGTGCGATAAACTGTGTTTCAGAGTGTTTGTCATTTAGTGATAATTATGAAAATTATGTATGTGAGTTGGGCGGATTAGATTTCCATACATAACGATTTCTGCAGTGTTGGTTTTATTAATTAAGAATATGTGAGAATGGGGTTTGGTGTACATTGTGAATAAGGGGCAGGTTTACGATAATAATAGAGGAAGTGTAGGTGTGCATGATTAAACTGAATTGGCACGATTTGGGTGTGTAGCTGTAGTATGATAGAGTATTGTGAACTGTCCAAAATTGTGTTGTTGCAAAAAGGTGGGTACCTTGAGGATCACCCCGCGACTTGTTATTTTTATAAATGAATAAGGTGAAGCATGACAAGGCATGTTAATATTTAATTTGGGCATGAGTTAATTACACTTGTTTTATTTAGTTGTGGTATTATGTTTTAAATACTATGATTGATGTTGGAAAGACGAATTGCATGTTTGGGGTCTCTTAAGACCTGTAGGAAATGCTAAAAACCAGTAGCATTGGGTTACTGGTATGGCGCCTAGCGGCGCGGGGCAAGCTACTAGGTGATAGGTGACTCAAACCGTGGCAGTGGCCAATGAACATACATGGCGCCTAGCGACATGGAAGTTTCCGCCAGGCAGTGATGAAGAAGCGTAGCTCCTGTTTGGCTATTGGCGCCTAGTGGTAGGGGTTTGGCCGTCGGGCAGTTGGCTTTGAGTTTCTGCCCAGCAGAGTCTAGGTGGCGTCAGGCGATTTTAGCTGCTGTGAAATTGGTTGTTGCACCGATTGGTGGACTTGAAAGACTAAGTTCACTTACCTTTGTGTTTGGGCTTGATGGACTAAGTCCAATAGGGGTTTGGGATGTGCTTGGTGGTGGGTCGCATGATGGGCATGGAACTGGTTAGTTCCCGTTGACTACTAAGAGGCAAGGAGTCCTTAGTATGGTGATTACATGCGTCGGACGCACGATGGGTAAGGAATAGTTTTGTTCCCGTTGGCTGCTATTGGGCGAGGAGTCCATAGTATGGTGATTGCGTGTGTGTCAGGGTCTGAGCGAGGAAGGCTTGGATGGTTTTTCTACAGACGAGGAGTTTGTAGGGCAAGACTACGAGCGAGATAGGCTCGTAAAATTGGATCACGAATGAGTTAGTTTCGTGGGAGCACAGTAAAGTCCCAAGACCTAGATACATGCATATGACTCATGAAGGACTATGAGATCAGGGTTTGGGTAATTCAAAATAATGGAATACTGACGTATGACTTAATTCTGGGAATGGGTGTCATATTTATTTTATATGTAAAAATATGTATAGCTTACACTATCTTTTTGTGTGTGGCCACTAGTGCAGAAATTGATTTTTACCTCGCCTTATATGCCTCGGTTGTCCAGGAACCGAAGCATATAATGGCGCGGTGGCATTTTTGCAATTTCAGACAACTTTTATGCCTCGGTTCAGCTTAACCC
>Ga0209589_1008606_pt1 | contig 15843 bp, 9 predicted proteins | sample CowpeawhiteBW_FD_187525 | JGI IMG/M metagenome (GOLD analysis project Ga0209589, IMG submission 187525) | Root nodule microbial communities of legume samples collected from California USA - Cow pea white BW (SPAdes) (version 2) | ecosystem: Host-associated > Plants > Roots > Nodule | place: USA... | reverse complement strand
TTCAGGATTCTCTTAACTCCCAAAGAGGTAAATCTGTAGCATTTATCATTCTTGTTTTGTGTAAAAATAAGTATTTCATATTTTAGTCTAATATTGTATCATTTTCGGAATGCAGTCTACAATTAGTTTGGATCCTTATTTCCACCTATTCTGGGAAAAGAAAACAGTTCTTGACCAGGAGATGGAGTTTGTTGATCCGAATTCTAAAACTTTCAAGTTTAAGTTTCATGTGACCCCAAATGCAACAACGGTTTTTCGTGGTCCGATTCGGAAAATGTTCAAATACTATAATCTGAAGGATGAAGTCTACTTGCATATGAGTTATGTATCGCTCAATGTTTTCTTAATTAAGTTATTTTCAGTGGAAGGAATCGAGATTGCCTATACTACAAATGCAACATCTTGTTCTGGTACTGCAAAAAACCTTGAAGATGTTCCAGAAGATGATAGTGACAATTGCTTAATAAAATGTTTGACTGCTTATGATGTTGGTGCATCGTCGCTGGTAAGACTTATATTTGACATTTTTTCAGTTAAAAATAAATTTCACACCAAACATCAGATGAATTCAAAGTCACAATATAGCTTTTTTTCAACTTCAACTTCTTAATTAAGATTCAAATACAATTTACTATTTTTTTACACTCGTGCGGTTTGTATTATAACTTGATCTTTCTAGATTCCTTGTTGGTGTATTGATGGCAGCATACTTGTACTTTGTAGACATATTAATGACCATGATGGATTTAGACTTATTGCAGTTTATTATAATGTTATGCATTGCTTTGATAAGGGATTTGTCGTCAAATACACTGGGCCTGCCAATCTCTTATTAATTTGATAATTTGATTGATAAGGCAAAGTTTTATTTTTCAATCGACTTTTCAATTAAAAATTAAAATTCTTAAGAAAATTATTTTTCTTTGTGTATAAAAGGATTGTCCCTTTAATTAGGGGTGGCAACGTGGGTAGAGTCCGGTCGTTTAGACCTGTTCTGCACTTGGACCATAAAATGCATTTCATTTTGAAAATGCGAGTTCAAAAGTTAGGGTCCGTCCCGTATAGGTTTTGGTTGGTAGGCTGATCCATTTTTTATTTTTATTTTTTATGATAAAACTTTCCATGTTTAACAAATTGGAAAACTTTAACAAGTTCACAAAATTAAGCAAAGACTTCATGGAGTTGAATGATAAATTGATAATCCAACATTTCATCATATCCATAATTGTATTTTGACATGTACGATGAATTCTTCAGATTTTAACATATTGAAACATATATAGCACTTGTCTTTTCCACTCAAACAATAATTTGAAACGTCCATACAGAAGTCCATAAGACAAGTACACATTTTTTTCATTTATTTTTTATACAGGCCACGAACTAGCTTGTCTTGCCCCGCCTCTAACCCGTACATACTACAGGTTATGAGCATCAAGTTTTTACAAGTTAGCAAACTTAATATCTCAATTTGTCCTGCATTCTTTCAACGGATCTACAGGCCGACCTGTCGAGTGAAGCCTGCATTATTACATGTACCTTTGATAACTTTTATTGTAAGTATCATTTGGTTATATATTTTTTATATTATTTTACATAAGAATATTTCATAAAGTAAGCAAATTATAATTTCTTTAATGATTACAATTCTTTTACATAATTTATTTATTTACAAAAATATTTTAAGCTAATTAAAATGGTAATTATCATCGCGAAAAGCCTACCCCTATGTTTAGAATAGCAATTAACTACTTCAAAATATTTACTTTCTATAAACATCGTGGAAACATTTTATTTTTCTTGATTAACATTTGAGATTATCTAAGATGATATTAATGACAATTTTATTAGTTAGATTATGTTTTCGAAGTCTATCATCACAATCTATTTTTTCTTTGCTAAATTTTCGATTTTTCAATTAAGTAGCTTTGAGTAACATCAATTCTTCCTATTATTATACGACTGAAAAAAATATATGTTTGATATTAACAAAGAAGACGCCACTGAGTTAACAAAAAAAATGTTGACTAGTATAAGTTAAACACTCGCTGATAAAAAAAAAGAGAAAGTTTGTAAGAAAAACTTCTTCGTTACTGTTGAACTGTGAATATTAGTATATGCACCAAGATATAAGCATTTTCCCTCAACGCCCTTCATCGTTCAGTGGTCAAAATTGGAACAACAGATAAATACTAATAATAAAAATACGAAGAAAAAAGAAGAGTGAATTAACAAGAAAAGAAGCTATAAATTCTTTGCCTGAAGCATGAAGAATCCAATTAAGTAGAAGTAGAAGTTGAAGCAATACTGTGGTTGATTCTGATTTTGGTGTTGCAAAGTATTCAATCAAAGGGAAATGCTTGTGTGTGCAGCGAGCGCAGGTGTGACTCACACTCCTCCACACTCTTCGTTCAGCTTCTGCTCTTCCAACGCCAAATCCCACAGAATTTTCTCCAATTCCGTCAGTCTCCCCATCACGCACAACGACAACCCTACCTCCGATTCCGATGACGCCCTCCGCCTCACCGTGCCTTCCGCCGCCGCTGTTGCCTCCGCCATTCGCAAGGCCTCCACCTCCCCCGTCCACTTCACCCAGACCCTCCAGAGCGATCGCCAAACCGGACTCGTGCTTCCCAGCACTGACTTCCATCGACTCTGCCTCCACCAGCTTCACCTCTTTCGCAGGATCGTTCCCGAAGCCCTACTCTCGGTTGGTTGCGTTCAATTATAATTTCAATTTCCCGATGATTACTAAGATACGGACTGAATTTGTATTTCTGTAATATTCACGGCTGTTATTTGCAAATTTAGAAACTAAGTTGGCTGTTTCTAAGTAAGGATTAAATTTTTTTGTTTGTTTAAACTTGAACTGAGTTATGTGATTAGGGAGATATGTTGTTTTTCTTGTTCAGGTTTATGTTAGACCAGCTGGTAGTTATGTGATGGATCGGTTAGAGCTGCGACGGGTTGCTCTGTACCCTGGAGATGCAGAGTCAGAGGGCATTGTCATTCTTGTGGGTCATTTTACTATTCCTGCGGGCTTGCGTGCTGCTGAGGTCACACTTTCCAATTCGCAAGTGTGTTTATTATCTTGAGCACACAGTGTGCTTCTGCTTCTGTTCCACTATGCCTGATTATTCTTCTGGGTAGGATAAATGTAATGCGATTGTTGATTTTAATTGTAGGTTAATGTTGTCCCTGAATGCAAGGCTGTTGTTTTTCCGATGGTGAAACACCCTTTTGTTGTTGGTTTCTTGGTTGCCGAGCTTCCATTGGTGGAGCACGAACAGTGTCAGGAACCTCAAAGTGAAGGTCCAGATAACCACATGTCTGTTGAGGAAGCTTATTCGTTGCCTCCTTTCTTGGATTTAGGTAAGAGGTCGAGGGAAATTCAGACCCTTCGGGTCAAGGACGAAGCAGTTGGTATGCGTGACTTCACTTCCGAGCAAAGATCAAATGCTGTCAACATTTCACAGTCTCTTGCTATGGCATATGTGATGGATCAGGTTTATAAGCTCCCGCCTTTTTTTTTTTTCCTTTGAACAGAAGAAGAAAATCCATTCATTAACTCATTACTCTTTAAATATGAAATGGTTGAAAGTTTGACACTCCTCAAATTCTGTGGGATTTCCTGGAAATTTGCATTTCGTAGCAGTTGCTACTTGAATGTGTGCTTTGAGAGTTGTTGCATTGAAGTTCACAATTATTTCATCTATCAGTTGAGTAAGACACTGAGACTAAGTTACTGTTATGTTGTAGCGTGCAATGTATGTCTTTTAAGTTTATTTCTCTATAACATTGTTGTATGGGTTCACGACTGTTATAACTATAGATTTAATAACTTCTTGTGTGGGCCTAAATTTCTCATGGTTATGCTCCTTTTACAGAAAGCAATGTTACTTCAGCAATCAACATGGCAAAATAATGTCAGAATGGGTAATCTGGTTGAGCAAGTATGGGTTGTGGACAGCTGTTGAATTCCTTTAATATCTCATTTTCATCTTGATCTAATTTTTCTTTTCTTACAGATCCGTGGTCCACTTTCCAGTATTCAAACCTTAAGTAAAATCCTATCTGCACAGACAAAGAGAACTCAGGTTTGAAATTGTCTAAATTGTACCTGATAAAATGTAAATTCACATTTATTTACATTTGTGTAAGTGGGAACCCAAGTAGCCAGTTGGACGAGGTCCAAGCTGAATCAAGTTTTTGCCAATGGTATGGGTCTGGCCATATGATCCAAACCCATGGATAAAATCCTGTTCTGGAGGGGATTTATTTTTTTTTTTTGCGGGGGGTGAGATCAGGTTGTAACTATGATCGTTATTTTATGTTAATAATAATAACTGTGTCATTACCATGTTAATTATAAGTCACTTTCTAAAAACTGAGTATTCACACGTTACGTTTACAACAAACTATTTATTTAAACTAGGTCAATCCATTAGTTGAATTGATATATGATCATGTATAGTCTGCGATATAAGTGCACACATATCATGTATCATAAACTACCATTTTAGGCAGATTTAATATTTTGAAATTCCCTTGTTTGAGCATGCACTTTATGTGTACTGAATGTGCTAACTTTAGTAAGTTGGGGATTGCAGGCTATATTCTTATTCATGAGGCTTTGAATTTAATTCTTTTATTATTTTTAATGCAATAATATGGGAGGTGTTAGATAAAGGAAATACTAAATGAAAATAGATCATTTCAGATAATTAGTGTGAACATGCTGCAAAACGAAAAAGTGTTCAATCTGAAAGGATATTGAATCTTTGTGCATACCTTATGATTTTGTTATGTCAAGAATGTCTCATAATTGATAACTACACAGATTTCATATGACATTGTTGAAGACCTGTTGGTGCAAGGTAATCGTTTGAGGGACGTTCTCCAACAACTACAGGATGCTGTTTTTTTGACCAAGGTACTTATTTCTTTTCTACTTATAATCATGCTTGCATGCAAATACTTTTCATTTACCAATAATCAATTAGTGACTTGATGTTCAATGTACGTTCTAAGATCTTGAGTCTTCAGCCCATTTTGTCTCTTCCTCTATATAATTTTTGCATGCAAAAATGTTCTTATGGGCAAGTGTATCTTGTCACAAAAGAAATAAAGGGATTTGAGTCCTAAGTATTACATTCAAGGGATTAATTCGTGATAACTGAATTCTCTAAAACCTTTTGTTACTCAAACGACAAAAAGGGATTATTATTAGAGAATCAGAAGAGAAAGAGAAATTACAAACCTAAATCCTGAAGCATGAAGAGTTCAGTGATAAAATTGCTTAGGTCTGTGATCTCACTTGCATTCAATTGTGGGATTTCCAATATCTATGTACTCATGTGTTCTCTTATCAATTGTGAATCCCCTCTGCTAACCTAAATCTGTAGTCTTGAATTGCTAATATTCTTTCCCTTATTGAAATACCAAGTTTGGTCAACTAAGGCACAAAACAAGATAAGGCTAAGGAATCAAGTTACTTGTTAATTTAATGATAATAACAGCCAATTGGATTTCAGGAATTGAGGTTTGGTCATGCAACAATTCTAAGTGTATCTTGGATTACACTTGTTTTTGCAGCTGGATAGAATATTTGATAAAAGAAGTGACAATTTCCTTAAAATTAAGCCCAGCGAAGCATGATTTATTTCTATTTATCCTAGAAGTTTTAATTGATTGTTTATTGTCACCTGTCTATAATTAACTAATGGCCAATTCCAAACATGCTAGAAGTACATTTTCTTGAACAAAGTTTGTCTTGACCAGTTTCTTATGGAGAGAATACTCAGCAAGCATTTTAGAATAAACAAAAAAGGGAAGCAAACACCTGTAGAATTTGTATCTCTGATGTTCATTTTTTTGTCCAATATGTAGAATAATATAGTGCGCTACAATGAAGAAGCAATCAAGAAAATGAATGGTTCTACCCACATATTTGCTGAATCAGCAAGATCTCAATTGCTAGATAGCTACCCAGGGGATGACGTCTCTTCAAATAAAATGAAAAACTCTAGTGAGTCACTTTCTCTAACTGCTGCTGTCCACGATATAGAGATGCCACTACCACCTTTAGCTCTTGCTCCATTGCAACATGGAATCAGGTAGGTTTCACCGCTTAATAAAGGCTCCTCACGCTGCTTCTTATGCTGTCATCACTTACCCCCCATTTTCTTCTCTCTCTCTCTCTCTCTCTCTCTCTATATATATATATATATATGTGTGTGTGTGTGTGTGTGTGTGTGTGTATGTATGAAGAGTGATCAAATTATTTTCAGATTAACTTTAAGAGAGTTATTTTTCGTTTTCACCCTTGATATTCTCTTAATCTAATGGTGAAAGATGAACTACTTAGTAGAACTCATTAGATTAATAGAAAATTTAAGGTTAACAGAAGGAGTAAACTCTCTTAAGGTTACTATTGGACCAACTTCATCCTCCCCTCCCCTCTTTCATTATATATATCCTCTTGATTTTGTGATATCCCACTCAACCTAAATAAGCTCCTAACTCTGCGCTTTCTTTTTGCATCAATAATATCTTACATATTTAATTCGTTCATTAGCTTTCAGCTATGCTTTTGGCTTTTAGATAGTTTTTTTTTTCATCAGTTATTTTCTTGTATGCATTTTTTTGCTTATGCTTTTTTGTTAACGTCAGGAAGATCAAGCAATGTTTCTGAAGTATTGACAGACTTAGTTGATTCAGTTAAACCACTTGCCCAGAGTCAAAAACGTTTGGTGGAACTAAGTGAACTCTCATCATCACCTTTGCTAGCTGCTGTAGAAGAACCTGCACTGCGCCAGGCTTTCAGCAATCTTATTGAAGGTGCTTTACTACGGACGCATGTTGGAGGAAAGGTTGAAATATTATCTACCGCAGCACCAGCTGGTGGCACCCTTGTACTCATTGATGATGATGGACCTGATATGCACTACATGGTAACTTCAGTACACTCCCACTCCTGCTTTACTTCCTTGGTTTTCTTTTGAACGAACAGGAAATTGTTTTATGCACGTAGTTTGCAAATTTGAAGCATCTCCAAGGGAAACTTGGGAACATTTAATGCCCTGGGTTTGATCAACGTTTTAGTTTAAGCATATCTATTGTGAGAACATATTACAGCATTTTCCCAAGTATGATGTGCATGATTCATACTAACACGTGTAGATGTGAAAGCCTCCATAAAATTTGCATAATATTGTAGCCTACATAGTTTTGAATCTCTTGACATTTTTCAAACTACGGAAACCCTGCACTTGAAGCCCACTCCATATTTCTATTCAAACAGTTCTTATATCGAGTGTTTTATTGCAAGTGGAATTGAATTTGGTAAAAATAGAAATTAATTGTCGGTCATGAACATGTATGCAGACTCAGATGCACTCACTCGCACCTTATGGGCAAGAACTGTTGTCTGATGGTATGATTGAGGACAACATGACTTGGAACTTTGTTGCTGGGATGACTGTTGCTCGTGAGATACTAGAAAGCTATGGCTGTGTCGTACGTGTCGTTTCACCTCGGATTAAAGATGCTCCTCTGGGAGCTGGGGGAACACGCATAGAACTCTGGCTTCCTTCAATTGCAAAATCTGATTTGAGCAGCCACACCCAAGAGGGTATAGCATGAGTTTCAAACACATCCATTCTCAAACAACACTACATTGTAGGACTTGGTGATTACAAGATTGTGAAATTAAGGGATGGTAAATATTACTAGTTCTTTCTTCGTTATTGCTGAACTTAGCTATCTCTGTATATAGCTCGTAAAGATTTCTTTGTTACAGCGTTACTTTTATGGCTTTGTTGTGTGTCATGTAAACATTTTTTCCACACACTAAAATGTATGCATATTACATCACACGAATACTTTAAAAGAGTGGATGTATCTGAACTTCAGCTTTTGTACCTTTATAATGAATCCCCTCAATTTGATATAAAGAAAAGAAAATACCCAGTTGTGGAAATGACTCGTAATTTATCCTATTAACCAGCATCACAGAGAAGTGCACTGGTTAAAAGTAAAATGCACAGACCAGATTTATTTGATTAAATTTAAACGAAGTGTTTTAATCTTGTACTATTTCAACTTCAAAATGTTAACCGAGTAAGGTATTTTAATCTTGTTTTATTCTGTGTATTTTTAATTGAAAATGTGATATATGATCAAAAAGTATTCTTATGTATATATTGACTATTGCATTTCATTAGTGGATTACATTTACATATAAATTTGTATTAAATGAACTTTCAGTTTACTGTAACATATGAACTGTTGATATATAAAATTAATTTGAAAAACTTTTTAACAAGATAAACAAATATCAAAACTTAAATTATCAAGGAAATAAATTAAAATTTAACATAATAATAAAGAAGAAAATTATAGTAAGTTTCACTGTAAAATAATATTTTAATATAACAAAATATATTTCTTCTTGCTAAGACCAAATAAATCTTATAATATCAAATTCTTCTCGCTTTTTGAATTCTACAAGTAAGAAATAGTATATGATGAAGAATGAGGACTAAAACGTAATTTTTTTTACCTTCTCTTCGGATTTAACCTTTTGAAGCAAAACAATATTTTCAAAATTGGACACTTCACCCTCAATTCACCTTACCTTTGTGTTAAAACCTGTTCTCCCATGAGTATATTTATACAATTAAAATTTGATAATGTTTTTCTTAAAAAAGGAAATAAAAGATTTGTTTTTAAAAATAAAAAAAATTGAAATAAATAAAACTAAATTAAAAAAAAGTGACGTGTCAATCCAACCTGGTCTGTTAGTTTGTCCTGGATGGGACATGTTATTATTATTGACTTATTTTTGTTTAACGGGTCAATCGGATCCAACCCGTTTTTTACTAACTAATTGGAAAAAATGGACCGAGCCAAAATAGATCGGACTTGTTAGTTTTGTCACCCAAGTATATTTATGTGTGTGCAAAATAAAATTATTAAGCAGTTTTAATTAACCCCATGGCTTCCCTATGTGTAAATAAAATAATTAAGAATTAAACACTCTTTTGGTCCCTATTTTTGTTGTATTTATTCAATTTGATCCTCATTTAGTTTCGGTGTTTAATTAGGTCATAATTTTCGTCAATTTAGTTAACATATGTGAATAGTGTACATCACGTGTCAGTTTGTTTTTTTTTTTCAAAAAACAAAAATTGTTCACGTGGGTGTCAAGTCAACATCATGTCACGTGACAATATCAACGCATGAGGTTAGTTCATGAGTTGTGTTATTTATTTTTGTTCAATTTAGTGTCTATATTCATTATTTTTGTTGAATTTAGTTATAATTTTTTGTTAAAATTGAACAATTTTATCCTTTTCAATCGAGCCCAAATTTAATTTTAATATAAATATTATATTAATATTTTTATTAAAATTAATTTCTTTATTTTTTATTTATGAAATTTAATTATAAATATTAGATTTAATTATAAATTGGATTTAATTCTTAGATTCAATTATTAAATAGGATAATTATTAGTAAAACATAAATTTAATATTTTTAAATGTCAAGTAAAATATAAATTTAATATTTTTAATATATTTAAATGTCAAGTAAAAGACAAATTTAATATTTATAAAATATTTCTAATATTTTTAATTATCAATTTTAAAAATATATTAGTATATTTAGAACACAATAATTATTAGAAGAAAACATTTAATAATTATATTCTAATAATATTATAATAATCTATTTAATAATTGAAACTAAGAACTATATTAAATTTATAATTAAATCTAATAATTTATAATTAAATTTTAAAAATAAATAATAAAAATGTCAATTTTAATAAAAATATTAATATTAGATTTATATAAAAAAAAAATTTGTTTCAATTTAGAGAGGATAAAATTGTTTTTGTTTTTAACAAAAATTGAGATAAAATTAAACAAAAATAACAAATATAGGAACTGAATTGAACACAAGTAAATGACATATAATCATGAAATTGAACTGACATATAACATTTGGCATTGACACATGACACACAATACTGACTTAACTCGTGAATTTTTTTTTAAAGTATATAAAATTAAAAACAATTAAAAAAAATACAAACTGACACATGACATCATTGTTCACATACGTTAACTTTTTAAATGTTTATAAAATATCAAATTAACTAAAATTGATAAAAATTAAGACTTAATTGAACACTAAAACTAAATGATGACCAAATTGAAGAAACGCAACTAAGATATAAATCAAAATATTTAAGCTAATAATTAAATTGTTTGAATTTCATCTATTCATTTCAACAAGGATGACACGGATTCATCTATAAGACGATAAAATGCTTAATAATTGTTTATCAGAAAATTAATAATTAAAACACAATAAACTAAAACACCTTTACTTATTAAAATAACAGCAAGTAAATAATATGTTACTCTGTAAAAGAATAAAAATGATCATTTACGATCTTAAAAAAAAAAAAGAGACTATGAATGAGTTTTATATATGTTACTATTCGAATACGAATGATCATATATAAACTATTGCTGTGATCAGTACAAAGAAAAAACTATTTATGCATGATTAGCTTTAAACTATATCTTGTTTCATTGTTAATATGCGTTGTGTTAGATTCCATTGATGGTTAATAATATTTGAAAACAATGAACAGTTTCTGACCTTTCATCAAGAAGCAAGACAAACAATGTTTTCGAAGATTAGTTAATATGTCACTTTCTCCGACAAACACATGCATGCATCTAAATATGGCTACGTGTTATACTATGAAATAAAATATTCATCTAAATTATATTTTTGTTGTAAATTAAAATTCATTAACTTTCAACCCACAATAAAAAAATCTTATTCCTTCTAGAGTGAAAAGAATATTTATCTCTTTGAGTGAAATCTTTTTCATGGATGGATACATAGTTTTATGAGTTGGAAAACACTGTGCTCAAATTTGGCACCAACTATGGAGCCTGAAACCTTGTAAATCCAATTTAGGCCAACGTAGCAAAACATTAAATATGAATATAATTCCACATTTTTTTTTTTATTTCTTAGGTTTTGGAAGTTTTAACTATCACAGAAGTTGGAGAAGAAGAATATGATTAATGACTTTGTTAATACATTCAAAAGTCCCGTATAAGCAGTGTGGATTATTTTGGAAGTCGGGTGGCATCACCTTCCAAATTTTTTAAATTCAATGTGATATAATTTTTAAATTTTTTAAGTTATATTTAATATATAACGAGAATTAAATTGGAAATATTTTTATTTCTTGTATAAAATATAAAATTAAATTCAACGTAAGATATTTTTATTTTCTCTTTTCTTTCGAGTTACTTGATTTTAGTATTTTTTTATTCTCATATGTTTTTTTTATTTTGAAAAAAAAGGTTAGACAAATTGATTTTTTTATGTCATTTTTCACGGATTCTATTCCATTTTTAAAGAAAAAGAAAAACGTGTTAGTCTCTGATAAAATATTAGTTTCATATTATTATTTTTATCTCATGAACATTTGAATAATATTTTTTATGAACATAAAACGAAAAATTATCTACTATGTATTTCTTTTATAATCCATTTTTAATTATGTCTCTTGATTGTTTTTATTAGACTTTGAGATAAAAAAAAATAGTTTTAAACTTTCTCTTTAAAGGACGAAATAGACATATTGATGAAATAAAAAAACAAATATATTCACTTTTAAGAAATGATAAAATGGAAGTTACTTGTAAAGATATATTCAAACTTTTTCATATTATTAAATATAATATTAATGATATAATTGTTTAATCAGATAAATTTATTTTTAATATTTAAAGAATTACAGACAAAGAATTTCATATATAAATTTTTATTGTGTTGATGAGTGTAATTGAATATATAAATTTTAAATGTATTATTTTAATATTTTTAAATTATTGATCTGATCATTACGTATAAATGAAATTAAATATATTTTTCTTTTTTAATTTTCTAAAATGTTTTTTAAAGATAAAACGGTGAAAAAATTTTCAGATTCTAAATGAATAATAATCTAAATATAATATTTAACCTCAATGATCAACGAATTTAACATCGTTTATTTAGAAGAACTAAAACTCAGTTCTCAGATGGACTTGAAATCGAAACAAACCTAAATTATATATACTTATGAGTTAAGTTGTGTAAAAAGAAACCTTATTTCGTAAGTTCTAACCAACATAAGAAGTTGAAAACTTTTCGATAATACAAGTGATAAAATTTAGACCTCTATAATTTGAAGCTATGGCGGTGGAACTTCGTTCATGTTGCTGAAAGAAACTTTATATATTTTTTTTAGGGAAAGTAGAGTTTAATTTTTCTTAAACTTGTTTTTCTTGATAGAGACTTTCATTTTCAGTTCAGTGTCAATTTGTTTTAAAAAATTTATAAATATTTATCTTGTCTATTTCACTTAATCTTTTAAATTAATCTCAGTTTATCATTAAAATTCACTCCTTTTGCAAATAGTCTCGAACTATATTACAAATGCTTAATAAACAAAACATTTCAATTGTTTTTACTTTGTTAAATCACCTTTATAATAATTTTAAAATATGAAAATAACTCAATTTAGCCATGCTATTTGACAAATTTAATAAATTCGTCTTTTATATATTGATAATGTAATATTATAAATATTCAATTATAAATTTTTGATAAAAAAAAATATTGTAATCGGCAAAAATAAATAAACTGAAATTTAACCAGTTATATTAAATTAAGAGTAAGTTTCCACTTATATATTTAAGCCTATAACGTGAATATATCGGTACCTTAGCGAATACCGAAATGAATATTAACTAAAATTGTCAGTTGTATATAGACATAAAACAAAGCACTAAAATTTATATTAAAAACACTAACCTAAAAATAGTTTATTTAGCCACACTTTTTCACAAATATTTTTAAAAGAAAACAACAAGAAATAAAATAAAATAAACTTCTTTTGGATTAACTGAATTTTCATTCATTTTCAAATTGGTAATATTAAAATTGATACTTTTAAATCATTTCAATATTTTTTAATTCAACATTTAATAAGTATAAAAAGTTAATCTTGATAATTTGCTCCTCTGAATTAATAATATTAATATGTAATTATTCTGGTAAAATATTTACAAGTAAGCAAGTTCACATGTAATATTATCAACATTAGTGCGTCAATATCATTAATTCAAAAATACGAATAACTATTATAACCAATTTCACATATTTTATTAAATGGCAAGTATAAAAACTACTTAAAACATTGAAATACCAGTTTAATGAGTAAAATTACTAAAAAAGTTATTTAATTCTACATTGAAATTATGATTTTTTTTTCAAGTCTCTCTGCATATTACAAATTATCTAAATTAACTTTAACTTGTAAAAAGCTCTTTTTTTTTTTCTAACTAAATCATACTTCTTTTCAAAACATATCGAAATACTAGTAATGTTCGGACCTAGTTTTTTTTTTTTTTTTTTTTTTTCTTTTTTTTTTTTTTTTTTTTTTCTTTTGTGCTACTATGTCCATTTATTTCGAGAATAGATAGAAGACTCGACAGCTATACTTCCATTTCATATTTAAAAAATATTAAACATGTCTTTGAAAATTTATATATATATATATATATATATATATATATATATATATATATATATATATAGTTTAAAAACTTGAATAAAATAATTAAAAAAACTCAGAATTTGTTTTAAAAAATATTGTGAAAACTCAAGCTAAAATTTAGTAGTATTTAAACTCAAATGAAATGGAAAATTCACTGAAGAGTGTAGTTATCCGTTTAAGAATAAAAATTGCACCGACTACTTTTTTTGATATTTATATTTTTTATTTTACCATTTATATTGTGAAATAAGTAAAGATTTGCATGTCTGATTTTGTCCTATAAATAGTTTTCAAATGTTATGACCTTTTTCTTCACCAACAGCTGAGACACATGAATTGTACACTACACTCACTTCTCCTGCTCCTACTTGGAGTGGTGATTCTCACCACTCCAGTCTTTGCTTCCTTCAAGCCACGCTTCTTCTACGAACCTCCTCCAACTCACAAACCACCACCACCACCACCACCCCACCACCCTCCACCTCAGTATCAACCACCTCATCACAACCCTCCACACCACCATCCGCCACCGGAATACCAACCTCCTCATGAGAAACCACCACCAGAATACCAACCACCTTACGAGAAACCGCCACCAGAATACCAACCTCCTCATGAGAAACCACCACCGGAATATCAGCCTCCCCATGAGAAGCCGCCACCAGAATACCAACCTCCTCATGAAAAACCACCACCGGAATATCAGCCTCCCCATGAGAAGCCACCACCGGAATACCAACCTCCACACGAGAAGCCACCACCCGAATATCAACCTCCACATGAAAAATCACCACCCGAATACCAACCTCCTCACGAGAAACCACCACCAGAATACCGGCCTCCTCATGAAAAGCCTCCACCGGAGTACCAACCTCCTCACGAGAAACCACCACCTGAGTACCAGCCTCCTCATGAGAAGCCGCCGCCGGAATACCAACCTCCTCATGAGAAACCACCCCCAGAATATGAACCTCCTCATGAAAAACCCCCACCAGAACACGAACCTCCTTATGAAAAGCCACCACCAGTGTATGAACCCCCTTATGAAAAACCACCACCGAAACACGAACCTCCTTATGAGAAGCCACCACCGGTGTATGAACCCCCTTACGAGAAACCACCACCGGTTTATGAACCCCCTTATGAGAAACCACCACCGGTGTATGAACCCCCTTATGAGAAATCACCACCGGTGTATGAACCCCCTTATGAGAAGCCACCTCCAATAGTGTACCCACCCCCACTGTACCACCCTCCATACGAGAAACCTCCGGTTTACGAGCCACCTCCATTGGAGAAGCCACCGATCTACAATCCCCCACCTTATGGCCACTATCCACCATCCAAGAAAAACTAATAACCACTGCCCAACATCACATGTTTTGGTCTACTCAAACGTTAGACCTGTCTCGTTTGTCGTATAAAGTTTTTTGTTTGCGTTTAGGAAGCACTTTTAATATGTGAAGTACGTACAATCTCTCTTTTCTGCATGCACTGTTTCTTCAGAATAAAGGCTCTATGTGCCTCTTTGTAATGTATAACTTCAGTTTCCCTTTCCATAAATAAATATTGTAATGTCAATTATCAGTGCTTTAATCTGTGCCTGTGTTCAAATCTTTCAGAAACATAAAACATGATTTTGTTCTATACTTTATTAACTACGTAATCACGGGTAAAGTAGCAACAATGATTAAAATTGCATGGCCTGCATATTCATATTTGAAATATTTGACATCAATTACAAACAGATAAATAAGTGTGTGTTCTTGGTTGGCAGCAGAATCAAGTTCAGACTGATTTGGTTTTCAACATAATTTTCTTGCTTGATTTTTATTTAAACATGACTTTGGAAACATCTGATGCTGTAAGAGAATTCGTTTCGTGCAACCTTAATGGGAGATGCTTATGTATCATCTGATTTAATTAAATATTAAAATTAATCTTATCGTATAAATAACTGCAATCAATTTTAATACGTATATGTTAGATATAATAACAAGTTAAAAATAATTTTATAATTATTAACAATGTTATCTAGTGAAAACATGTGCGAGTATAATAATAAAATTATTATTATAAAATAAATATAAATAATTTGTATAATAGAAAATAAATTTTATTTTTATTTATTTTTTATGTAATTTTGTTATATATATATATATATATATATATATATATATATATATATATATATATATATA
>Ga0209589_1008599_pt1 | contig 15862 bp, 19 predicted proteins | sample CowpeawhiteBW_FD_187525 | JGI IMG/M metagenome (GOLD analysis project Ga0209589, IMG submission 187525) | Root nodule microbial communities of legume samples collected from California USA - Cow pea white BW (SPAdes) (version 2) | ecosystem: Host-associated > Plants > Roots > Nodule | place: USA... | reverse complement strand
TTAGGGTAATTTGAAAGAAATATTTTTGGAAGGCTCAAATTGGGTAGCAAAGGATAATTACTTTTGTTTTTTTTTTTGGATAAAGAAACATGGCGACACATAATTTCAAATCATGGTTGTTTTTCTCAAAAAAAACTTTAATTCAGAGGGAAATAATCTAGTTCATGTGGCAGGATGTCTCTTGTTTTGTTTTTTTTTTCACTTTTTTTGTCTTATTTTTGCCTAGACTATCATTAGAGTTTTCAGCCTAGCTGATTATTCTTCATTTTTTTTGTTTTTTTTCTTATGTTCAAAGAGTTTCTTGTAATCATTTTAAGGTGTGTGTCCCTTTTTGATAATCCTCCATGGAAATGAAAACAAGGTTTAGAGTGGAAGAGAGATGGAAAGAGAGATGGATTTGAGCAATTTCATGTATGCAACACTAGATGGATGTTTCAAAAGAAATGATAACAAACATAATTTTATTTATTTATTCAATCCACTGATTTGACCAAAGAATGTTTTATTATTTTCTTATTTTTCATAAGATAGATTCCAAGAATTTAGTGATAAGAAAATGGGAAACAAGTTGAATTTATTGCAATGCAAACTATTTAGATTTTTTTTAATTATGCATATGCATGCTATGTGTTTGAAGCTATGGATAGGGTACCGTGAATGACCATAGAATGAGAATGCAATGCATGGTTGTGCCTTGCTGGACACTTATTGACATGATATGCCAATGAAATATATGCTTATGCCTAAGGAGGCCTTTTCCCTTTTTTTTTTATAATGTTGTGATTATGAATAATTTATTATTATATACAAGGAAATGTGAGGGTAAATGACGCAAATAGTCTCCCTTTTGTGCCTTAATTTAACATAGGCTTGATAAAGTTCTATGGCAAAGTATATGTGCTCACAAGGATCGTTCCCTAATACCTAAAGATCAAGGTAACTAGAGTTATGGTCCACTTCATGGCATTTCCCACGACAGTTGGTAAATAACAAGAAGTGGAAGTACCCATGAAGCAAACAAACTCTAGTTGGGGTTCTCACAATGACCACTCACACTAGCACAACAAGGCCCCTCTTGTAGACTTGGAAAACAACCAAGCACACATACACAGTTTGAGAAAGATCAAACCTCAGTGGTAGCACAACCCTGCCTACCACAAACACCTTCTCCAAGCTTCAAATACAAGCCAAAGTTCCAAGAATTTATCCAAGATCAATCTTCAACAATTGTAGTCTGAATGATCACGAAATAGAGAGAATACACATGTTTTCCAGAATAGTTTCGCGCTAAAAAATGGTCTTGTTACCTCTCTTTCAAAAATCATGGCACTTATAGTCAAATTGTTAAGAAATTCAACAGCTTCATTTCCAAATCAATCGGTTGATTTCACTTGACTTAAGTGAAATCAGTCAATTAAAAAATAAATAAACTGATTCAATAAGTCACAGTTTAAGACTACTACAACTAACCTTTTAACCTGTTGAAAACCCATTTAACAGATTAAAAGGCATATTTTAACCTTTTGAAAAATATTTCAATAGATTGAAAAACACAATAAAGACCAAATACATCTAACTAATACTACAAGGTCTACAATGTGAATTATAAACACCAAGTATTTTCTCCTAATGATTTATCCATGTGGAGGGCACGCGTCCAAGGCTTGTTCAACATGAATGTCATCAAATCTCCATAACTTCATCAGTATATGCATGATTCCAAAGCAATGGTTCCAAGTAGTTTAACAAAACTTCATCAAATCTTCATGAGACACACCACCCAGGCTTCACATGTTCACATGTCAACAAGTAAGTGTGTGTGTCTAGGGGGGTTGTGGGTATGTTTGTGCTCGTGGGTGTGTGTCTATGCGTGTGTGTGAGTTGCGCGTGTGTAGGTGTGTGCATGTGCGTGTACGTGCATGTCTGTGGTCGTGTGTGTTAGTGTGTGTGTGTGTGTGTGTGTGCGTATGTGTGTGTGTGTTTGTGCACTAGGGTATGTGTGTGTGTGCGTGCATGTGCACAGGCGTATGTGTATGTGTGTGTGGGTGCGTGTGCGCGTGTGTGTTTGTGCACTTGGGTGTGTATGTGTGTTCGATGAAATCAATGTACGTTTAATGAGTTTAAGCCAAGTGCAAGATGTAACACCTCAAATTTTGGGATGTCACAGAACGTTAAAATTTTTTTATGTTTAGCGGAAAAAGAATTATCATTGTGATGTACTAATAAAATCTTTTAATTTAATTTAAATTATATAGCTCAACTCGTCACTTTGTCAAAATCTTCCAATAATATTTGCGAACAAAAGAAAATTACATATATTTTAATATATGATTTAAAACAACTAAATAAATTATAAAATCTCTCGATTTCACCCCAGTTTCTCGTTGATCTACTCCATGCCAAAAGCATCTGCGTTATAATATGCTCTTCGTATAACACACACGTTATACGATCATCGCACATACAACAAACACAAACAAACAAATAGGGATAAGCTAACCATAAACAATGATATTCATAAAAGAAATTCATAAATAAAACATGTCTAATAATACTCAACTTTGCATTCAAGTAACACTTAATCGAAATGCCAAATAAAACATGTCCAGTAATACTTAACTTTGCCAAACCAAGCATAACATCACATTCATCTCAATTCTTCAAATACAGTGATTATAATCAAACTTTGGTTTTTCGCGGCCTCTCACCCCACAACAACATCTAGTTTCCTAGAACAGATGGTTCGATGTGTCCTATTTAACGCAGCCAGACTGTCTCCCTTATTCCTCAAGGAATTATGAGTACAATGTCGATGCATCGCACATCGGGCACTATACTTGCAACGAGCCGAAATAAGGTGAAAACATCTTTCCCCCTCCCTAGTGCTTCACACAGGCGAGAGGGTACAATACTCGAACCAATCCTCTACCACTGCTTCACACATGCGAAGAGGACCCCTTTCCACTACTTCACACAAGCGAAAGAGTCTTCACTGGGTTCCTAGGTACGGAAAACCTCACACAACATTTAATTCCACCAAGAGTTCTTCAAGCAAGGAAAACACTTCCAACATACAACATGTGAGAATTACCAATTGCCAACAACACACCACCCCATCATGCATAGTAATAGTTTCATAACATAAACCCATCAACTTATCAAATAACATATTTATACGATGAACCCAATGAGTGACATTAATTCAAACACAATATAACATCATACTCAAGTAATTATCCTCAAACCACAACCCATACAAACCAAGAAAAACCACCAATCTCATAATATCCCATCAACACATTAACACATAAATAACTAGTAAAACCAAATGAAAAGTACCAACCAAAAATATGAGAATTTAAAGAGAACCAAAAGTTTATGAAAGAATACACAAGTTAATATGCAAACCCCATGCACCACTAAAACATTCACTATACTCATATTTACGTGAAAGAGAAAAACATAAGGAAGAAAGAGAAATTCTATTTACATGTGGATCCCACCCATGCATTACCCAATTTATAAATATAAAGCAACTCATTTAAATCATGGTCTACACACAACATAGAAAAGAGGAGAATGAAAGCAAATCACATGTGATGAAAGAGAAACAAGATAAATGCAAGCCATGTACTTCCCACAAATACACATGCATTTACGTGAAGGAGCTAAGAAAGGAAGAAAGAGAATAAAACTTTGCATGTATAGCATGGAAGCAGCCCAAAACTTAACGAAAAAGAACCAAAACATGTGAACCCACCCATGCACCAACCACACAATCCAAAAATATAAGAAACTGTGACCCTTTAATAAAACCAAAACAAACCTTGCTACCCCTAACGTATACAGCCCATCAAAGCTAAAAGTTTCCTAAATCTTAAGCTAGTTTGGCTTATGCCCACACATGAACCCTCCACCAATAAAACAAAGTAGATATGTGATAGAGAAAGAATTAATGTCATGGTGTTGTTTCAAAAACATGATTCTGTGGTGAGAAAAAGAAAACTGCAGAAACAAAGTCATTAAGAGAAAAGTAAACTTCCCACTCAAAACACCAATAAAAGTCTAAAAGAGTGAAACAATAATTTAGGTGAGGTTTGCACGAAAGGAGCATGAATGGAAACAAATTACATGGTCACTTTCACAAAGGTTATAAAAGAATAAGAAAAGGAATGCAAATGTGGCCCTATGGTATGCACTCTCAAGTAGGATAGGAAAAAGAATGCAACCCAAAACCGTGTACCCAATTAACGTGAAATAGTGCCCAGTTATCATGAAGTTGCACCCATTTGCATTGATCTAGAAACAAGGAATGGCAACATAGAGAAGAGAACCCACAAGATGGAGAAAGAAAAGAGTGTGTGCAATCCACCCAACGTACCTACGTAAACATGATCCCACTCACTTGCATGTTAATCTACTTTTGTCAAAACAAGAAAAAGAACAAGAAAGATGGCTGCACCGGAACTCTAATACCATGCAAAAGAATCTGCATCTTTAAAAAAAGCATGGGTTCCACATCAATGCTATACATCCCATCAATGAATAAGGGTTTTGACCCATTAAATGCATGGCCAATCAATTTGTGAGTGAAAGTAGCACCATGAAAACTCCAACATGATGATAAAATCTTATACTATCGAAAGGAACTCTGCACTCCTAACCATCAACGCATGTCACCCAAATATCAAAGACAGATGCTTAAAACATAAAACATACCAGCTTCCTCTATACTACACATGCATGCTTTTCAAGCTTCATTCATCAAACAAACAACAAGAAAACAAGAGAAGAAAACAAGGTTGACTTCCCCTACACTACACATACATACTTTTCAAGTTTCATTCATAAGCAAACAAAATAAAGAGAAGAAAGGTAAAGCTTCCCCTGCCTAATAGTCTCTTTGCTACGCATTCCTTCATTCCCGTAGCATTCTCTTTCACTCTTCATGTTTCTCCAACTCTCCTTTTCTCCCTCTCAAAACCCCAAAGTGTTTTGTTTCATTTTCTAAAATCTTATCTTTTTGTCTATAATTAACATCTCTAATCTTTTCTATTAATATTTTAAAATTAAATCTTTTTAAGATTTTCAAAAAACTAAAAATAAACCAAAATCAAATGATTGTCTGTTTTTATTTTTTAAAGATTGTGGCAGCAAGTTTCTACAAAGCAAAGAAGATTGAAAATTAGCATGCAGCAATGTAAACAATCCCTGCCCTGCACCATTGCAACGTGAATAAGGAGAGAGAAAATGAATTGAAAGAGTTTCGTGGCCCCACAACTTTAAGGAGTGAGAAAAACAAATGTAGCATTGCACATTATGAGCCCGGCAGAGTTCAAACTCGCACACAACGCCATACCATAAACATAGATCAACCACTATACCAGATGATTTCTCAATATATCTTGTGCACGAATAAAATATAAACTTATATGGTCCATCCACCATAATTAATTAAAAAAACAAAACGCAAACCCTTTTACTATGTTAACCGGAATCGAATCCATGCACCCAATTAGGTCAATACATAAGCATAACCACAAAACCATATACCTTTTGCACGTTATATTTTGCACCATTTAAGTATAATCTGCAACATTAAATATAATATTTAAATCTAAAATAAATACAAGAATAACTTACATCACTCAAATAATAATTATTTCATATTTTATAATTTAATAACCTAATTAAATTAAATAAATCAACAATATTAATCAAGTCATTAGTTTTTATCATGTATTTTCCTTTAGTATAATTTTTCCCAGATCTTACACAAGACAACAAAGAACATGTTAGGGGTTTAAAAAAGAAGCAAATTATGAAAAAACAAGGCTTAGACGAGCTCAGTTGAAAGCACAAGTTAGACCAGTTGAAGGTTGGATCAGGTGATCAAGCTATCATTCAACTATAGTTCTACACAATTTTTAGATGACTTAAGTTGGTTGAATGTGTTAGACGAATCAAGACTATAGGTCAAAACAAAAAGGCCAAACGACTCAACAATGTAAAGAAAAATTAATAAATGGCTACATTGATCAAATGAGTAAACTTAAGCTAGTATAGCACTAGACCTCTACAAAGGAGTAGACGAGTAAAAACAAGAAGTAAACAAGCAAAGGTAAGAAGCATTAGAAGAGTCAGAAGCCAATATAATGCTTTTGGCGAGTCAATGCAAAAGCACATAAAAGGTACTAGACGAGTATTTGTGAGATGAATCAAGTCAACTCATGAAGCAAAATGATGAAACACCTATTAGATGAGTACCTCATTTAGAGGACCTAATGGAAGGATGAGTAGACGAGTAAAGAGTCAAAGTACTGAACAAAATTGATCAAACAAATGAAGCTAAAAATGGCGTGAAAGAAATCTATCCAATCCCGAGGTGATTAAGATCAATTACAAATTGATCAATGAAATTTGAATGTTGAAATGAATGATAAGGTCAATAAGGAGAATATCATACAAGCAAGACTACCTAGTAAAGATTTACAAATTTTAAAGATATTCTGATTGAAGATCTATTTATAAACGCAAAGGATAATTGAAGATATTATTAAACAAATATATGAATAAAATCCAAAAATATAATTGGATATCAAATTATAGTTATATGGAAGTATTTTGAATTCCTTTTTGATTGATTACTTTAAATGTTGTCCTATGAATATTAACTAATCATGAGACAAGAAAAGACTCTTGCAGATTGAAAACTGTGTTGGATTTTTCGAGAGAAGATCACTAGAAAAACACAATACTAATGAGCTCAATCTTCATATAAGGAATTGACACCATCTCTAATCCAAAATTTTAAAGCAATGAGTTTATAGGTTTTCATCCTTATATGATGCTCAACTTTCTCAATTTTACTCAATATGAGACTTAGACTCACTTAAATTCCTATCATTTTTTAACTAAATAGCAAATAGGAAGTAAAAGTTTGACTCTTTTTATTCACCAAAAGAAACACTTCAATTTTTAAATATATTTTTATCTTACCTACATAAAGAATTCACAGAAGGATAAAATTAGAATAAATTGAATGATTAAAGAACTAAGTGAATATATATATATATATATATATATATATATATATATATATATATATATATATATATATATTTTGCCTGCATAAAAAATTTACACCGGTGAATATATCTTTCAAAAGAAATATATGCTGACCATCGATGTTTCCACATATTTACTTATGCATTATAGGAAAACAGATAAAAATATTGTGCTCTTGGATATGCACCAGTCACTACGAAAAATACGATGATGAAATTTATTCTTTTTTTAATTATTAAAATCACCAAAAAATTATAATCAATTTTTTTTTTTTGTTTTTAACACCTTAACAATTTTATTGGAAATAATATTAAATATTTTAAAATGTTGTATAAGCCATTTTCTTCTATTTTGAAAATATTCAAACATTTTAACTATTATTTCGGTTGATTAAATTTATTCTTCAGTAGCCTTCCAATTTAGTTGGAGTCATAATCATGTAAGCATGAAATTGAAGTAAAACCTTTAATAAAAATAATCTTTAATAAGTGTCATGATTTCTAGTCTAAATGAACTTGTGTTATTTAAAGAACGACTCATTCTCACGTATAAATGACCGTACATTTATAATAATTAAAGATAGAATTGTACACAAAGCATTACTAATTAAAGATAGATTCACAGCAAGTTCAATTTTTAAAGTTTAGCAATGAAACAAATATGACATTCCATATTTGAATCCACTTCATGGTGTAATTGGCGGACCTTGCTTTGGACTAAGGGAGCCTCCCCAACTTTTAATTTAATTATATATATATATATATATATATATATATATATATATATATATATATATATATATATATATATTGTTCTTGCAGAGAACAAATAAGAGATGATAGACACAAATGTCACCTTACCTTAATCCGCAATCCCTCTAGTAGACTTCCTCCCGGCTCGTATATACTATCTGCTGGTACTTTGACTTGGACCTGTGAGGGGTTACCTGTGGAGAAGACTCTAACGATCAAGTCAGCCAACAAATGCTCAAAAAGTCAAATCTCGTGATTAAGGGATTAATGAATGCGTACCTTTAATTGTTGGGGTCCATGCATATTTATAGATTATTAATTATGTTTGACCATGTCATGGGCTGGGCCATCGTTTGGGGTTGTAAGTGGGTCTAGGCTTGGCCCAGGCCCTTTAGTTCGATCATTGTTGGCCTTAGGGCTCTTACTTGTAATACCTTAAGTTTGGAATAGTTGACAGGTTCTCATTTTATCCTCTGATATAGGCGGCCTAGGCCGCTTACGCCTGCTTGATTGATTCATCTAATAGTCGTTCGCATGTTTTGCGGGGATTTATATAGGCGTGTTTTACCGTGTAGTTGTATGAGGCTGCCTAGGTACAGTACACCAGTCCCCCAGCCTTTGTCGGTGAAGACATAACGGCGAAGGATGAAAAATGTGGATGGTTTTTGTTAGGCCGCCTAGGTGCAGTACACTAGTTCTCTAGCCTTTGAGTGTGATGAACAATGTTAAGGCTAGAATCTTAATAGGTGATGGAAGGTGAAAGGGTGGCAGATGTCAAAGGTCTAATTAGAAGGGTTTTGCGCAGTCATTTTGAGGTTTATGGCGTTTTGTATGCGTTATGAAGCTTAATCTAATCGTTGTTTCTGGCGGAAAAAGTTGAAATGTTTGAGATCATGATTATAAATACGAGTGCGGGAGAGAAGAAAAACTTCACTTTGGTTCATTTGCAAGAAATTGGGGGGAGTTGTTTGTCTGCGTAAGATCGTGTCTGATAACTTCATTGTTTCCACCGTCTACCTAAAAAAGAAAAGGTATGTCTAGTTATAGTGATAGCGTTTCCTTATCGAGTCCAGGTAGTGGGAGTGAGCGGTCAGGGGGGTGGAAGTAGTCAGTCAATTAGTAATGATAGGGAGCAATTGGGAGGTGTAGGGAGGATTCTGATGGAGACAAAGATTGAGGTTAGGGAAGATCCGCCAGAAGAGTTGGCGAAAAGCAACTAGTTGGTGAAAGCAGGATATGAATGGGTTGCGAGGGATGCGAGAACACAATACTCTATATTCCAGTGGTCGCGGGTGCTGAAGAAGTGGCTGAATTGTACTCCCATATTTGAGAGGGGCGCTCGAAGGGACATTGTGGCATTAGATAGGGTTAGTGTTGTCGAATGTGTATGTCACGACTGAGAGGGAGCTGCCGAGGAGTTCTTCTATATGTACATGTGTCATTTCTCGCAGCTGCATATCAGGCTGCCGTTTGAAGAATTTACCATGGGAGTGTTGCGGTTGCTGAACATCGCTCCTACTTAGTTGCATCCGAACAGTTGGGTGTATCTGCAAGCGTTCCGGGTGCTATGCAAAGCATTGTAACTACAGCCTTCTGCACGGTCGTTTCTTTATTTCTTTGACACAGGGTCGAGAAGTCCAACAACTTGGTTGTCGCTTATAAGTCGGCCAGGGATAAATAGATTGGATGCATTTACCCAATCCTTTAAACACCTTAAGGATGATTTCTTTAAAGTAGTGGTGAAGTAGGGTGGATGTTCACACTTTTAGACTAATGATGGGAGCACTAAGTTCCCCTTTTACTGGACTAGCAACCCTCAGAGGTATAAAGGGATGGCAAAGGAGGAGTTGTCGGTGGCCGACAAGGAGGTGGTGGATGGTGTGATGCAATTTAGCGATAGTTCGGTTCATTCGATTATTGATATTGAAGGTATCTTTTTGTATTTTTGAGTGTTATACTGTGTTTGAGGTGACTAAACAGCGTTCGTTATTGTTTATAGGTCATATGGCTCAAATGGGGAAGAAGAATCTAACGATTTTCCAGACGTTGAGGGAGGAGAAGGTAGCAAAGGCAAAGGCTTTGGGAGCACTGAGGTTCCCAACTTACAAGAGTCTTTGGTTGAGGTGCATGTGCATGGGGGGACGAAGAGAAAAGCTGAGTTGCCGGCCAGGCCTGGCAAGGGGAAGGACGTGAAGAAAGCACGGGCCGCTTTGCTAGGGCCGGGATCATCTTCTGGTGGAAAGGGACCGAAAGCTGGTCTGATCGAGCTATCGGAGACTGTTGTTCGGCTTGATATCGAAATTAACATGTCGAAGACGCTGATTAACTCGATTGACAATATGTAGCCCAACGCGCTAATATTGGGGTGCTGGGTGGGGTCTTTGTACCAGAGGGAACTGAAGGAAGGGAACCATACGAAGCTCGAGGACTTGCAAGGGCAAGTTGATAAGCATGCCGAGGAGAAAGAGGCTTGGGAAAAAGAGAGGCAGAAATGGCAGGAAGAGAGGAAAAGGCTCGAAACTTGGAGGGTGCGTTGCTTGGATTTTGAAGAAAAGTTTAAAGTTAAGATTGTTGATCTTGAGGCTGATTATGACGAGTTGAAAGAAAAGCACGAGGGCTTAGAAGTTGAGCTGGAGGACCTTAAAGGTTGCATAATCCAAGAGCATATTAATGGATTCCAGAAAGACTTGAGGCAGGCGGCCTTTTTTTGTAAAGACGTGGATATGGCGGATCCCAGGTTCGATGTGAATAAGGACGTAGTGGATGGCCAACTTATCAACGAAGTCGAAACCTATTCTGAGGAGGAGGCAGAGAAGACGACAGTTGATGAAGATATGAATGTTGAAGAGGCCGTGGAGGGTGGTAATGACCAAGCAGCTTAGGATATAGCTCTTTATGTTTTCTATTCGCGATTAATTCTAAGTCTGTAATAACTCATACACTATTTTTCCTTGTTTCTAATGTGATGCTTATTTTGGATATATTTGTTGTGTGGTTGTTGATGATAGTATATGTGATAGGAACGCGCTTGTTGAATGATGTTGTTATGTATTCGATATGTTACTTTATATGTCGTTTCATTTGGATGAGTATTATTGACTTTTGTAGAGTAATTGGAGTACTTTTGTGTATATGCTATGTAAGTTATAGTTCTCGACCCAGGCCGCTTACTTGTGGTAAGGGTGGGGAACTTAAACGATTAAAGGTAGATAAAGGGTGTTTGACCCAGGCCGCTTACCTATGGTAAGGGTGGGAAACTTAAACGATTAAAAGTAGATAAAGGGTGTTTGACCCAAGCCACTTACTTGTGGTAAGGGTGGGGAACTTAAGCGATTAAAAGTAGATAAAGGGTGTTCGACCGAAGCCGCTTACTTGTGGTAAGAGTGGGGAACTTAAACGATTAAAAGTAGATAAAGGGTGTTCGACCCAGGTCGCTTATTTGTGGTAAGTGTGGGGTGGCAAGAACCCTTTGTTTTATTCATGAAATTTGGGGTGGCTCATTAAAAACTCCCTGGCCAAACCCCTCTTTAGGGAGAAATGCCAGGTGAGGAAAAAAAGTACACCTAGGGTTACAAGTATTCAGTATAGTAATCAGTCTAACTGAAGTAGAATTTTAGATGAGATACATTCCATGTATTCGGTATCTTTTCTCTTGATAATTGTTCAAACTTGTAAGCGTCGCCTCCTGCATCATCACATATTCGGTACGAGCCAACCTAATTGGCGGAGAATTTGTCATCCTTCTTTCTTGCGCTGCTAGCCATTCTCCAAACTAGGTCTCCTTCTGGCGACTCTCTGTGTAGCTTCCAAGTTGCAAATTTGCGCCTTGTCTCTTAATTCGGGTAGGAGGTCGAGGTGGGTGCACATATTTTGGAGGTTCTGATCTAGGTCATATAGTTCTCGGCGTAGAGATGGTTCGCCAATTTCTACTGGAATCATGGCCTATGTGCTGTATTCAAGGCTAAAAAGGGATTTGTTTGTTGTTGATTGGGGGGTACACCTGTAGGCCCACAACACTTCCAATAAATCTTCTAGCCACCAGCCCTTGGCGCTATCCAATCTTTTGCGCAACTCCACTAGTATAACTTTGTTTGCTACTTCAGCTTGGCCATTGGTCTGCGGATGTTCGACGAAGCTGGTTACATGTTTGATGCTGAGGCCAGTGTAGAACTTAGCGAGTTCTTTGTCTATGAATTGTCGGCCATTGTCGGTTATGATCGTATCTGGGATCCCATAGCGGCATATGATATCTTTCCAAACAAACTGCTAGACTTGTTGAGCTGTGATGGTGGCTAACGGTTTGGCTACAATCCACTTGGTGAAGTAATCGATGACTACTATTAAAAATTTCACTTGGTCTTTTCCCGGGGTAAAGGGGCCAAGGATGTCCATTCCCCACTTTGCGAAGGGCCATGGGGAAAGTATGAAGTGAAGTTGTTCTTGCTTTTGATGGATGAGGTTGCCATGCTTCTGGCATGGTATGCATTTCTTGACAAAGGTGTGGCAGTCCGCCTCCATAGTTGGCCAAAAGTAACCAGCTCTGAGTATTCTAGTGGTCATGGTTCGTGTGCCGGAGTGATATCCACATATGCCTTAATGCAAATCTCTTATTATGTACTGGGCTTGTTCGACTATGACGCATTTGAGGAGTGGATGATTGTATCCCCGGTTGTATAAGTCATCCCCTATCATCATATACCTGGCGGCTTTAGCCATCCAACTCTTGTCTGCGTCAGGCGGAGGGCTACTGATTTTGAGATACTAGATGTAGGGTGTTGTCCAGTTGTCGGCGTGGTTCTGGTCCAAGTTTAGACAAATGTTTGTTGTGGATGGTGCGGATAATGTCTGTTGTAAGAGGGATCTTTTGTAGGGGCGTAGGCGTCGTGCTGCATGTACTAAGGATAGTGTCAGCTTTTCCACCATTTGATATCTGGTTTCTAGATCTTGCAAGATTCGGTGACGAAGTATACTGGATGTTGAGTATCGGCAACGTCCTGAACTAGCGCGACGCTTACAGTGTGATCTGTTGCTGTAATGTAGACGAGAAAGGGTTGGTGGATATTCGGCTTATGGAGGATAGGTGGGGATGTGAGGGAGTTTTTGAGGTTTTGGAAGACTTGCTCACATTTTTCGTTCGAAGAGAACTTTGCGGATTTATTGAGTAGTTGAATGATGGGTTGAGTTTGCTCGGCTAATTTGGATAGGAAGCGAGAGATGGTGGTTAGACAGCCAATGAGGTATTGTACTTCCTTGATATATTTGGGACTTCGCATTTCAATGATGGCATTACATTTTTCGGGGTTTGCTTTTATGCTGCGTTGTGTTAGCATGAAGCCAAGGAATTTGCCATGATCAACGTCGAAAACACATTTTTCAGGGTTGAGTCTAAGGTTGTACTGTCGTAATGCAGAGAATATTGTGGATAATTCCTAAGCGTGTTGGTGGTGACTTGGGGATTTGACAACCTTGTCGTCGACGTATCCTTCGACACACTTGCCCATTATATGGCTGAAGACTTTATCCATCAACCGTTGATAAGTTGCTCCTGCATTTTTTAGGCCGAAAGACATGACCTTGTAAAAGTAGTTGGCGTTGTTTGTGATGAAGGAGGTCTTGTTCATGTCGGTTGTAGCCATTGGGATCTGGTTGTATCCGGAGTATGCGTCTAGAAAACTAAGGACCTTGTTGTCGGCTACTCCGTCAACTAGCCGATCAATATTGGGTAAGGGATAAGCGTCTCTGGGGCAGGCTCTATTAAGATCTGTATAATCGACGCACATCCGCCATTTGCCATTTGCCATTTGCTTTTTTGACCAGAACCACATTAGAAAGCCAGGTGGTGTAGTGGGCTTCCTCGATGAAGCCTACGTTGAGTAACTTGTCGGCTTCAACTTTCGTTGCTAGTCAACGTTCTTTACCGAGCCTCCGTTTGTTCTGGGAGACATACTTAGCTTCCTTATAAATGGAGAGCTTGTGGACCGCGAATTGAGGGTCAACACCGGGCAAGTCAGCGGCTGACCAGGCAAAGAGGTCGATGTTGCTGATGAGGGTGGGTGTTAGTATGTCACGCTGTTCTTGTTAGAGATCGATGCCCAGCTTGAGGGTGCATCCATTAGGGAGTTCCAAAGGTATAGTGTCATTGATTGGTTCGAGACGTGCATCGTGTCCTACTCTAGGGTCCAAGTCATCCCTAGATAAGGTTATGTCAGAGCTGGGTGGGCATTCAATGTTGTTTGTTTGGAGGATGGGTAGTTATGGACGTAGGCTAGCCATGTAGAACTCGCACGCGAGCCGTTGGTCGCCATGGATGGTAAGGATGTCACCAGATGGAGAGGGGAATTTCATAGCTAAGTGTGGCGTAGATACGACAATGCCTAGAGTTTTGAGGGATGGTTGGCCGAGGAGAACATTGTATGATGTAGGCGCATCAACGACAAGGAAACAGATAAGGATTGTTTTGGTTTGAGTGCCATCGCTAAAAACGGTGTGGAGATCGATGTACCTGTGAGTGAAGACCTTCTCCCTAGATAAGTCGTATATAGGTTCATCATAGGGGACCATGGCAGTAGTGGCAAGCTGGAGTTTCTGGTAAGTTGTCCAATATAGGATGTCAATTGAGTTGCCTTGGTCGATGAGAACCTTCTTTACCGTGTAGTTCTCGAGTTCGACTGTGATGACCATGGGGTCGTCCTGCTGGTGGTCGACACCATGGAAATTGTACCACACTTAGCCAAACTCGACCAAATAAGTAAACAATACATATACTAAGGTAGTTAAATACCCAGCCTAGATCGAGTTAGCCTAAGTTTTACCAGTTCTAACCTAAACATCTAGAGGAACAACCTGCACCTCATATAACCAACATAAGTCGTCAAGGTAAGTGGCCGGCCTAGACTGACTACTCCAGCAGACCTGGTAAGATTAAAGCCTAGGCCGCCCACTCCAATAAACTCAGTATGATGGAAGCCCACGCGTTCAATAAGCCTTAAGGCCTGGGTTAGGGCCTAGGCCCACTAACAGCCCAAGCTAGAGCCCAAGTCAAGGCCCAGCCCATGGGATGATCAGACATCATTAATGCTCTATAAATATGCGTGGACCCCAGTAATTAAAGGTACGCATTCATTAATCACAGATTTGACCTTCTAAGAGCTTTGACTTACTTGAGCTTCAGAGTCTCTTCTGCAGGTAACCCCTCTTGGGTTCAAGCTAACATGTACCAACCGGGAAGAGGCCAACTGAGGAGATAACGGACTACATGGTAAGGTGACACTTGTGCCTAACTCGTCTTATTTGTTCTCTGCAGGAACAGAAATCATCGTCAGTAAAGGTGATAACGCTATCGTTGACGCGTTCAAATTAATACTACTAAACTATAGCAACCTCAATATTACTAAGATAGTAGTCAACAAAATAGAAAGGGTAAAGTAACCCAAAGTCGTCTCCCAACGAACACGGAATTGATTTTTAACAAAATAGTTCTTATAAAATCTATACAAAAGAGTTAATCTAATAAAATAAAAAATATAGGTGGATTAAGAAAAACAAGAAAGAAATAGGAAAGATAAAAAGAGATAAAAAAAACAATAGTAAAGAAAATAGATTGATTCCATTTCTTTTTCAAAATAGATTCATCATTGGTTATCTAAAGATTATTGCTCAATTAATTATTGTTGTAGATTTGCAAATTAATCAATGTAAAGTCTCAATTAATTTGTTGGCGTTCTCACTTTTAAACAAAATACAGTCTCAATTAAAAGTGAGAACTTTTAGATTATCCATAGTAAACTCAACCAAAGTACAGTCTATCAAATTTTACTATGCCTAATCATGTCTATTCTTTTATCTTCTCACCAAATAAAAAGCTTAATTAATCAAAGTAAAGTCTCAATTAATTTTAGTTAGAGTAAATACCTTTAATTAAAGTAAAGTCTCAATTATTGGTAAAAGCTCATTCAATCACATGAAAGTTTCTAAATAAAATAAAAGTAAAGTCTCAATTAAATTTAAAAACCCTTGAACTCATATGATCAACATGCATATAG
>Ga0209589_1008594_pt1 | contig 15869 bp, 14 predicted proteins | sample CowpeawhiteBW_FD_187525 | JGI IMG/M metagenome (GOLD analysis project Ga0209589, IMG submission 187525) | Root nodule microbial communities of legume samples collected from California USA - Cow pea white BW (SPAdes) (version 2) | ecosystem: Host-associated > Plants > Roots > Nodule | place: USA... | reverse complement strand
GATTTGAAGACTGATAAGTCTTGGGGTTAAGGTCTTGGCCAAGAATTATATATATAATGAATAAGATGGGTATATCATGTATTTGGTGTTCTATATGTTGTTATTTTATTTTCTCAGCTCACCCTTTCTGTTTGTGTGTGGCGATGATCGTGTAATTCGTTACACGGGAGCAGATGTTGATACAGGTGGTGCTGAGGATGCTCAGATGGCGGAGTGAGGGCTAGCATGGGAATAGTGCTAGGGTTTTGCTAAATTGTAATTTATGTTTTAAATACAAATTTTGGTAACTTGTAACCTTTTATGGATTCAATTATGAGTTTTGGCGCGCTATCTTAATAAATTGAAATTTTCCCGCGTTGGGATTTTTATCGAGACGACTACGAATATAATTATTTTCTTTTATTATTTATTTTTAAGTAATATTCCCTAGGGATGTTACAGATCCCGCTTGGGCGGTATATTTATATATATATATATATATATATATTACCGTTTAAATATTAATTATATGTCATCTGATTAACCATTTATATATATTACTATTTTAACAGGAAAAGAGAAAGAAAGCACAAGTTATACAAAGAAAATAATGAAACACCACACATGCTTTCTCGTGGAGGATATGATTTGCTGGAGTAGAGAATAATGGAAGAAAAGCTAAAACAACAAATGGACTCAACAGGTTCAAATGAAGGACCTCTAAATCCTCCATCCCCTCCTAGCCGACATGAGAAATGGAAGTTGGCTCGTACTAAACCGGGAGAGAAAATGACATCTAAGAAATCACAAGTTATTGCTGAAAGAATTGTAAGTTAGTAACATATTTTGCCTTAACTAGTTATTCAATTTGTCGTATGAGTAACATGATTGACTTGTAGAGCATAATTCAATATTGTTTTTACAGGATTCTCTTGTAGAGCAAAGTACCCAAGGAAGTTTTGTTCCCCAGGGTCGTCAAGATATATTGACCATTGCTTTAGGTACTGAAGAGCACCCTGGTCGTGTACGTACTGCTGGTTATGGTGTGGGTGTGAGACAATACTTTGGAAATTATCAGCGGCAAAACACCACACAGACAGCTCCTATCACACCTAAGATGATGGAGCAATTAACTTAGACGATAAAGGCACAAGTAACTGATGAATTAAGGCATGAATTTGATCAACGATGAGAGTCCATGTCTCAGCAACATAATATGGAACAAGAAGACGATGAAGAGGAGGTCACAGAGATGGAACTCTCGTACAAGTGTATGTTGTATGTTGGAGAGGTCCCTCCTCATTTTGTTGCCATTGGGAGATTGTATCCAGGGGCATCAACCATGCACATTGTGCAAATGCCGGATGATTTGGCTAGAGTGGTAGTTAAAGATATTAGATCGGTTAAGGTTAAAACTGATTTAATATTGCCTATTTCTTCTTTAAGTGATCTCAGCTATATTAGATCGGTTTCGTCCATAATCGATCTAATATAGCTTATCTGATGTTTCTCTGGGTGGGTATCTTTAGATCGGTTATTTGAAACCAATCTAATATAGAATTATTAGATTGGTTCATTACAACCGATCTAATATGTGAAAGACATATTACATTGACTAATATTAGATTAGTTCCAGAACCGATCTAATACACGCTTCAGAACCTATGTAATATGACCTTTTTGCACTAATGCATTGTCTATAGACGAATATGATACTTTACACATAACTGTGTAGGATTTGTTATTTTATTTGTAATTACGGTTATTATGCTCTAAGTTTGTTATCATTATCATTATTATTATTATTATTATTATTATTATTATTATTATTATTATATATATATATATATATATTATTTAAATACTTTTTAATATTCAACATAATAAGTCATTAAAATAAAGGATAAAATACTCTACCAATTTTTACGATTATATTTTCAAATTTAGTTTTTATTTTGACTTTTCACTGCCTATATAATAGAATTTTACTTCTTTAAAATGGAAATTAATGAAAACGTAAGCGTTTACAAAAAAATAAATTAAAAATGAAATTATTGATAATTTTAAAAAAATATTGTGCCGCCTCTTTTATGAGGGATGTGAAAAAAAGTTAAAACGGGATTAAAATAAAGATGAAGAGTTTAAGAAGCTTTAATTACAATGGAAATATTATTTAAATATTTATTAATTTTGTAATATTTCGTTAATTAAAAAGATTCTTTATCAGTATCGGGTTAATCAATAGATCTGTGTTTGATGAAGCAGGAAAGATTTTGTTATATCTAGTTATATGATGTCTATAATATATAAAATGTTTTTTTAAACTGAGTTACCTGTATTTACGTAGGTGTGTTATTTTATTTGTTATTATGTTTTAAGTTTGTTATTATATCTTGCATGTTAATAGACCAAAAAAATTTATAAATGTTATTATAGGTACTCAAATGCTCACAAAATATCTCATACTCTATGCCATTAAAATAAATAATAAAATACTTTGTCAAATCTTTTCTATACTCATGATTAATACACTCACACTTTTGTAAATTTAGTTTTTATTTTGACTTTCTACTGCCCGTATAACAGAATTTTTCTTCTTTAAAATGGAAATTAATGAAAACGTAAGCTTTTAAAAAAAAAATATCAATAGTTTTAAAAAAAATATTGTGCCAATGTGAAGAAAAAGTTAAAACTGTAGTAAAAAGAAGATAAAGAGTTTAAGAAGCTTTAATTACAATGGAAATATTATTTAAATATTTATTAATTTTTGTAATATTTTGTTCATTAAAACTAGAACAAGTGAATTTCTGATCTAATATTTTGTTCATTAAAACTAGAACAAGTGAATTTCTGATCTTCTTTTATCGGTAACAGGTGAATCGAATTAAACATAAAAAGTTATAATTTCAAACGATTGTGCTCTCTCTATATATAGAGTTTGGCAAAGCTGACTTGTGATAGTGAAGCCACAATGGCAGGAATTGCAACTCAATCAGGGGATGAAGATCACACAATTTCTCTGAAAGTTTTGGTAAACAAAGAGAACAATAAAGTTGTGTTTGCTGAAGCAGGGAAAGATTTTGTGGATGTTCTACTCAGTTTCATAACATTGCCTTTGGGGACTATTGCTAGACTCGTGGCTAAGGAGTCTAATGTACAGCCAGTTAAAATTGGAAGCCTGAGCACATTATACGAAAGCGTGTCGCATCTTGAAGAAAAATTTCTATGGATTCAAACGTGCAAGGAAATGCTGCTTCAACCAAGGAACTCTATGGAAGATTATTGCAAAAATCTGAAGCTGAATATTGATGATTCTGAGCCTAAAATTACTACTTTTGTGAGAACTTGTTGGAATGTGTTATAAAGCCGTCCCTTGTGAGCACTTTTAGGAATCAAAGATGTGGTTGTGGAAAACTAATGAACAGGGTGGTGCAACCTTTAGACATACCGAGCTTAGAAAATGGCTTTGTCAAGGAATCTGCGTCTTTTTTAGTTTCTGATGATCTTTATATAATGCCTAATGTTTTTGGAGCAAGTGCAGATCTGTTTCATAAGCTTGGAATTGAAGACATGAATACTCTTGAGGAACAAATTGTGGTTGTCACCAAGAAGGAGGTATGCCATTTGTTAACTTTGTTTTTGTACATCCATTCTTTCATATCATTGGTTCCTTCACTTTTTATTGCAGGTAGTGGACTTGCTCAAGTTTTCATTGATCTCAAGGACTCCTATGACAGATTTAATCTTAAGAAATAAACAACATCTTGGTAATTTTAGCCCTATAAGCCAAAACCTGTTTGAGATTGGAAATATAGCATCTGTTGAGGGTAGGAAAATGGTTGTGAAAATACAAATAAGAAAATCAAATGGGAAGATTCTGTTTGCGGAAGCAGAGGAAGAGTTTGTAGATTTTCTTCTTAGTTTTCTTACTTTTCCCTTGGGTGGAGTACTTCACATGCTTGAAGGATTTTCTTCAGTAAGCTGCATAGATAGTTTATATAAGAGCATGAATGAACTGAGTTCAGAAAGATATTTAATCTCACAAGAGCTCAAAGACAGACTAGCCAACCCTCTATGTGCTTCACATTTTAACCTCAGCAACCAGATATTACCAATTGGTGTAGAAAGCTTTCCTTCTATTTATTCATATTGTGGAACATCATATAATATTGTTGATCCTAAATCCTCTACTGGAGAGTCTTCAAGTATTCTTGGTTTTGTGAAAGGACCAGTAATGTACATGGTAACAGATGACTTGGTTGTGTCTCCTATGTCATCCACTTATGCTGTTTCATATATCAATACACTAAAAGTACCACTATTTGACTTGGAGGAAAGGGTCATTGCAATTGGTGTGAAGGAGGTAAGAAACAGTGAGGATCTTGCTTTGTTGCTGTTACTTTTTGTATGAGATTATATCACACTCTTTGTTTGAATTGTGCAGGGTCTTGGGATATTGAAAGCTTCATTGACATCAACATTTGCTTTGACAGAAGGTCTCAAACACTTGACAAGACCTATTGAAGAGAAGATTCAATCACTCTCATCTTGTTTGAAGCTGTAAACAAGATTCTAGAAGTGGTTCATCGAGTGCAATTTTGGCCACAATGTTTTTGAACTTTCTATGGTTTTATCACCGAAATTGGGGTGACATTCACTGCATTTGTCCAAAGTTCTCTTCCATGTCAAATATCACAACAAAATTATTTCAAAAGCAGTTTAAGTATTGCGTGACGGAATTTGGGTGCAAAAAAAATCAGTTCTAGATATATTAGAGACCGAGATTTTATAATGTTATTGTGCTGTGTTTGGTGGAACCTATGGTATCAAATATATTATGCAATGTTTGGTGTCAAATATAATGCTATTAACAAGTTTTTTATTTCTTTTTGTAAGAGTTTGTTAAAAAAATATTATCAACACTCTTCTATTAATATTTCAGAAGTCTATGAAGTGTTGTTTGCTATAAATTACGAGTTGACATTATATTTTATAGTTTATTTTATTGACAAATATATTAGTATGAAGAGTTGATGAATCCCATGAATTTTCTCATCCTTCCTTTCAATTTTTATCACTATACTGACCTTATAATTCCACATTCACAAAACATCGCTAAATAAAAAACTAAGAATATACAAAACTTCTATTAATTTCACATTTTTAAAAAAGATAATAAATTTTAGGATAATGATATTTTGATCCACTCTTTTTGACTCACTTTTAACTCATTACTTCAATGATCCTTGGATTATCACATAACTACAAAAAGTCAAAATAGATAATGTAAGGGTGATTAGAGTGGTGAGTTAAAATTAGGTCAAAAAAAGAGTCAAAATATCATATCCTTAGTTTTAGTTTTACATGTCTTGTTAGTTTGACAGAAGGTCAAATCATCCCAATTATAATTCAACCTTATCTATCTTAATCTTATAAAAGTCGGTCCATGGATCGTGACAATTTTAAAGTTATTTTTTGTTTAGAATTTTTGGGTTACATATATATTATTTAAATGTGTTAGTATTATTATATGGTTAGTAAAAATAATATAATGGTATGTTAATGTAATGTTTATAATTAAGGGTATAAGTGTTATGAAAAGTTTTTATGTAGACACCCTAACATAATATTCTGATTTGAAGAGAGTCGAATTAGAATTATTAAAATCAGGGGTCCCATGTGTAAAAGGGGTAACATTATGTACTACACTAGGGGTTTTCTTTTCTTTTCATCCTTACCCGGAGAGAAAATAAGAGCAGTGTTTAAGACTCTCTACATTTGAAATATTACATACTCACGGTTAATTTCATTATCCACATCATTCTCAAAGACAAACACGCATTCTTTTCATCATCAATTAGATTATGAGTTCATTAAAAATTAATATATGATTGTTGTAAGACCCGGGAAATTGGAATAAAGAATAATAAATAAATTACAACAAATGTGGGTTGGAAGTACCTTAAGAAAATTTACTAACAAGTCTTTGGTAAGGAATAAAGTCAACTTAAGTGGTTGAGAGGACTTGGGTTCAAGTTTGGTGTGTACCATTAGTGTAATTTTAATTGTGTTTTATTTTACCAAAATATTATGAATGTGGAAGCATGGTTTAAGTTTGTATGAATGTGTGAATTGACAATATGATGGTTTGTTGGTGTGCATGTGTAGGATGTGTTGGAAGGTTATGGGTTTGAATCTTGGCTAGAGTAAGTAAACCCTTTATATTTTTATATTTTTGCTAAGTGATGGAAAAATCTAAACAGGAATATAGACAACGTGTGTGTGTATATATATATATATATATATATATATATAATATTATATTAGGCATTGTATCAAATAAAACTAATCTAATATGAATAATGGTAGGTTGATATTACGTTTTGGTATCAAAAGTCAGTGGCAGCATGTTTTGTGTATATATAATATATTGCATAGTAATGTATATGATATGGTAAAGATATATTAAAGACTTTTGTAGTTGAATTATTATTATGTTTGCGCAACGATTAAGTCAGGGGTTGAAATTGTAAGTATGAAGTTTTATTAGGTGTTGATCGTTGGAATAATAAAAGGTTAATACGTATTGGTAGCAGTGTAAAATAGTGATTTATTAAGTGTGAAATAAGTTTATAAAATGGGTGCAGTCTCGTAATTGACAAAGAATTGGAGATCATCATAAAGAAGAATGGTTGCGAGGTGTAAAGGTTTTTTCATGAGTTATATTATAAAAATAAACAAATAAATAAATAAGAATAAAAAAAATGACGATGTGATTAATGAAGGTGTAGTAGAATTATGTAGATGGTGCAGCGCTTTTAAAAAAAAATATGATTCTAATATATACATGTGTATATATTATAAAGAAACATGTTGCAGAATATGGTTTCTGATTTTGGATTGTATAATGTGAGATTATATGACTATGTGTTGATGTTAATTTTGGGTTGATATGAGGGTTTGGTTGGAAAGAGCTTTTGTAGGTACTGTTTGAGATGAATCTTGGATTTGGTATTAAAATATGCATTATTGTGTTGTTGTTTTAGAGCTCCTAAGAGTATGATTAACTCTTGGATAAACTCAAGTTTCAACCCAATCTCAATTGTGAATGTATACATATATGTATGAATAATTGATGTATGGGATATGTGCTATTTATTGTTTCTGGGAGTGCCTAGCGCCTAGCGACGAGATTTTTTGCCAAGCAGTCTGCAACGCAACTTCGTCTAGCAGTGCCTAGGCAACACTAGGCAATAGCGTGGCAAACAATGTATTGTTTTGTAGCGTTTTACATTGATGGTCTTGAGGGTTTGGTCAGGGATATGCTGGACTAGTTACGAGCGGAGAGGTCCGTAACGGAGGTTGGAAATGCGTGATTGATGCGGGCGGGAAGGTTCGTATCTGTTGTACTCTTGTGTGGGGATACGAGCGTGGAGGTTCGTATGTTCTGTGCTCACACTTAGGGCTGCTATGAGCGGGGAGGTTCATAGTAGGTGTTCACGCATGTTGGACTATGAGCGGGCATGTTCATAGAGTTGGACTACTGGCGAGGAGGTCCGTAGAGTTGGACCACGAGCGGGTAGGTTCGTGGGAGCATGATAATCCCTAAGGACCAAGGTTGTGAATGGATCTTTCTCATATAGATTATAAGATTGGGGTGGAACGTTATAAAGAAGTCAATAAACTAAAATTGTCTAAGATAGATTGGGTGAGGGTTAATTCTTATTATTTTATTGATTGAATTATTTTTCTTTCTCAGCTCACCCTTTCTGTTTGTGTTTGGCGATGATCATGTGATTTGTCACATGGGAGCAGATGTGAATCCAAGTGAGTGTGCTGATGAGTAGGGACTGAGCGGGGCACACTAAGGGATGATTTACTTTATATTTTAATTTCTGACATTGTAATAAACTTTATGAAGCTTTTCTATACTATGAGCTTGTAATAATGATGTCACAGCGTAATATAAATGCGGCGATAAAGTTTTAAATTTTCCTGTGTTTGGGAATTTTATTTACTATCTTAAATTTCAATAAAATTTTATTTTATCAAGTAATATCCATCTAAGGTGTTACAATTGTGATATGCATTTTGAATTTGTATTGGTAAAAGTATGTGTTTAGGAACAATTATTATTTCTTAGAATTTTCCTTCAATTGATATCACAGCCAACACATACTCTATTATGTATTCATGTGTGATTTTGAAAATTTTAAAATTTGGATTTTTTTTTTATGCTTGTCAATATTATTTGAATATGCATAATTTGTTGCTTAAAATTGATGGTTTCCAAATTCATATTGGAATTCTTTTTGAAGTTTTTATTATTTTTATTATTAATTTTTCTTTGGATTTGGTACATAAAACTTCAAATTATAATAGTTTAACATTTTAAAAGAGCTAATTGAATCAAGAAGTTGTCAAAGTGGTCTCTTTTGAGTAGATTGATTGTGAAAAATGTTAAATATTTGTGTTTATTTTTATCCATACGAGTATTGATCAGTCCAAAAAAAGAGTAATTCTTTATCGGATTACATACACAGAAATGATGATAAACGTGTGATAATCATGAAGTTTTTTGTGTGTCAATAATCTAAAAATGAATTTGTTGTTGGACATGTTGTTTTATTATCGATGCTTGATAATCACAAATACTATAAAGTTAGTATTCATGCTTTTATAAGCCTTTATTTCTCCTTTTATTGCATTGACACATATATTATTCTTATCATTCACACAATTTTACTACATGCATATGATTTTTAATATTTGCGGCTGCAGAGTTGCATGCATGTAAGGCTGAGTAAATAATGTGGATCCATCTGAACCCGTCCGAACCGTAAAAACAATATGTTATTCGGGTGGTTTTATACGAGTCAGGTCTAAATGGATCACGAAATTCGGGTAAAAATGGGTTTGGGTGGTCGAATATGGATATTAAAATTTAAATCCGCGGATATCCAACCCGACCCGAATCACTTTTGTTTAACCTAATTAGTTCCCGCAGCCCATTTGTTGTCTTCCCCAACTTTCTTCCCTGTTAACCTAATCTATTGGGGTCGCCACAAGTCATTTCTTTTTCCCCCAACTTTCTCCCATGTTTCTCTCAAGCCAGTTGGTGGCCCTTAAGCCTTGCTTCGGATGCCATGGTGTTGCGACTTTATTGCTTTCGATGTCGGTTGTTGGTGCTTTTTGTCGAGTCATGTCCATTTGGTTCGTTTACGTGATTGTATGCTTTGGGTTTTTCGTTCATTATTTTGAGTTTTTCATTCATCTTGGCTGGACTTTACAACTTATGTCTCATCTTCTTTCAACTCCATTTTTTTATCTCTAAGATTCGGATAATCTAAATCCATCCAAATCAAACCGTTACTCCGATAACCTGAATCTGCCTAATCTGAGAAGTTAAACGGTCGGTTGTGGATTCAAAAATATCAAATTCAGATTGTACTGGATTGGACTTATTGAACCCAAATCTGACCCAACCCGACCAGTGCTCAGGCCTACATGCATGGGTTAGACCTTTGGTAGGAGAAGAAAATCAATGGCGAGGAAAGACTTATGGGTTGGAACTTCTAATAAAGAACATTTGTTCTCATCAACAACATCTGGTTATAATTAGGGATGTCAACAGGCGGGTAGGATACGATTAGTAGCTCTCCCGTACCCTACCCGCTGGATAAATATCCGCCTCATACCCCTACCTATATCCATGCGGGTATCCGTTATGCGGATACCCATATATTTTTTTTAATATCCACGGATATTCATGGGTACCCGTAGGTATCTAAAAAAAATTAACCATAAATCCAAATAAAAATACAATGCATAACCTTCATAAATTTCAAACAAAGTGAAAATAACTCGTTTAAATAATATTAAATGACAATTTACAAATAAATGAAATTTTTTTAAAACCAATTGATAAAAAATAACCCATTCAAAATCAATGTATTAATGTTTTAATAATTTTTTTAATTTAAGTTAGAGTATAGCAAGTACATGTATTCACTGGTACGGATATTATGATACCTATATATGCACCATTAATATGCGGGTATAAAAAAATATTTGTATCTGTTATCCGCGGATATCCATTTTTAAAATTCATTTCCTACTCGTTGCAGGTTTTATCCGCGAATATCCACAAATACAAAATTTTTTTACATCCCTAGTTATAATATTTAATAATAACTCATATTTTCTTGGTTTTAAAAATTCCAACATCCATACATAATAATATATATCTTTTTATTCATATTATTAGAATGCAATATAATTAAATATTATATATATATATATATATATATATATATATATATATATTGTACTCTCCGCGCGGTATCAGCTCGAACGCCAACTTCACAGGTTAATTGGATGCCCATCTAGCTCGGAAAGCTCAGAGAGCTCGGAAGGCTCGGCGAGCTCGGATTGGCATGCGTATTGGAGGCCCATTGGTAAGGCCCAGGCAATCTCAGAGAAAAGGGTGTATGAAATAAACAAATAAAGTAAATATCCTGGGATATTTGGGATAAACTACCTCCACTGTGCGGGATTTCAGGAAGATAGTGGGAACGAAACACGAGTTGGTTGGCAAAGAAAGTGGGAAATAAATAACGATTTTTGTTGAAAAAGGATATATACGCAGGCAAGAGGGAGATAAGGGGGGACGAGAGAAAAAATCACTATTTTGGTTTGGCCATCACTCCCAGACCGGAACATTGGCGCCCACCGTGGGGCAAGGTAAAACTAGCATCCCTGCCCACATAAAACGATATGGCGATAACTACTCCTGGAAACAATGGAGGAGACCGCCCACTATGGAACAGATGCTCTCCTTCCTATAGAGCTCGGAAATTCCCCGGCTCCGAGAGACGATGGTGAAGAAGGACTTCGCGCAAATTTAGATGTGGTGGAAGAAGTCCGCGAGTTGGCATGAATAACAAGTGAAGCTACAAAAAGGCGGGTAGAAAGACGGTGCAAACCTCAGTACGCTGAGGGCTATCTCGGTCCGACCTCGCTACGCGCTTGGTACAAACCTCAGTACGCTAAGGGCTATCTCGATCCGACCTCGCTACGCGCTTGGTACAAACCTCAGTACGCTGAGTGCTATCTCGGTCCGACCTCGCTACGCGCTTGGTACAAACCTCAGTACACTGAGGGCTATCTCGATCCGACCTCGTTACGCGCTAGGTAAAAAAAAACAAAAAACAACGCGGAGGGCTATCTTGATTCCATCACACTAGGTAGAACTTCCCGTTAAAAGAACAATCTGGATCCAAGCTTGGTTACGCTACTTATAACTTTTCTCAAATTTGTATATATCGCTTAATATGGCTATTAGATCTCGGTCCGACCTCATATATTTATTATTTTTTATCAAAGTTATATATATGCTTAAACGTGTTTAGTTGAGCTCAATCCTAGCTTATATATTTATTACCTTTTCTTAAAGTTATATATATGCTTGAATATGTCTAGTATAGCTCGGTCCGAGCTGCTATATTTATTTTTTTCTGAAGTTATATACGTATTGCTTATTAGGATCTTGGCCCGGGCTAATACATTTGTTACTTTTCTTACCTTTATTATCTTACATTTATTATGTATTATTTAAACATTTATATGTATATTTCTCAAGTCATATATATATTTGTCACATTTATATGTATTAAACATTACGTATATTTTTAACGTGAATTTGTCAAGTCATGTATATATATATTTGTTACTGTACCGTCCAGGGAATGGCCGACCCCAACATGCTCATTTGTATTCCGACTCGATAAATATTTATCATAAAACAACGAGTTTCAGTCACAGGCCGAGGTGAGAAGCATTTGGGCCGAGGTTGCCGAGGTGACAAGCAAATATCCCTGAATTTTAGGAATAACCACCCCCATGCGAGATTTCAGGAGAGAATAGTGAAGAAGTGGGTAGGTTGGTTAGCTAAAGATCTGACAGCAAGATAGCAGTTTTAAGACTCAAAGACCCTATATATACATGAAGGATGGGTGAAAGAAGGAGGAGATTCTAGGACGGCAAAGTTGATTCTCAGTTCTGATTCGGTCCTTAATTCCAGACCGGAACATTGGCGTCCACCGTGGGACCTCGGTAAAACAGATTCCCAGGCCTATCAACAAACAAAGCGATCACACGATGGCAAGAAAACCCTGATCCAGAGGCGAGAAATCACACTCGAGAAGACGTTCCACCAGAACCCATCACCAAGGAATTGATACAACCTCATCGACCATGAAAGCAGATTTGCATCACCGCCCCCATGTCGCCGTTCAACGACCACTACCACTGATGGAGTTTCGTCCACCGCAAAACGCGCCAGCAAACCCCAAATTGCGACACCAAAACACAAATCGATCACAAGCATGTGGACCATAAAATTTTCCCAACACTTCCAATCGTGTTGGCCATTCTTGATGCTTGTCAAACTACTTTTGAGACCTGTCACCGTCAACACAAATCCTCTTACACAGCAACCTTTGCAAAGTCTGCCCGGAGCTCGTTTTTTGGACGCCGAAGCCCACATTCACCATGGTCATAAGCATCAATTGTTGGGTCTTCGCTGCAGATCCTCTCGCCATTGCACCGCAAAATAGCTTTATGAACACTGCATCATTCTTCTCCGCTCCAACCACTACATGAGAGGAAGGGGCTTTGAATCAGTAGCAACAATAGTACTCACTGTAACACCTACTACAGCACCCACTTCATCGTCCATCTCAAATTCCGATGAACTTCGTCTGGTGGCGACGTCGACAGCTGGGGCTCCACACGACCAACATCGCACAACATCGGGGATGCCACTGTGACCATGGTCGAAGGCGAAGGGGCTTTAAACCAGTAGATTTTGTGTTCGGATGGATGGGAAGTTGAATCAGGAATTCGTGCAATCGACCAAATCCCTAAAACATCGTAGGGTTCGTGATCATGGCTGCGAAAATTAAGGGAAGTGGAGAAGAAAACGCAAAAAGAATCACGTGAAAGCCTCAACGCAGAGCGGTGGTAACGTATTACAAAATTTAAGATATTTAATATAATTTTAACAAATATAAATGCTTTAAATTAATAAGTTTTTTCACCCACCTTAAATATTTTATATTATTAAATGACTTGAATATTTTAGAGTAATTAATTACTTTAACAAACAATAATACGTTACGAAATTAAATATTTGGGTGAAATTTTATATAAATTATTATTTTCTAGTTAATTCCTTCTTTCACCTATAAAAATTATTTAATTAAAATTAAAATATTTATAACTTTTTTATTTTTTATTTTTTATTAGAAATGAATTTATTTCAAGATATATTATAATTCTTAATGAATGTACATGTTTTTTGATTACTAAATCTTGATTTGGTAGTTATGTTCAAAGTTCATTCTTCATATCAATTCGACAAACCTCGAGCTCGGCTCGGGGACGGTGCAAAACCGTTAAAACGACAAACCTCGAGCTCAACTCGAGGCCGACCTCGCTACGTGCGAGAGAATATCTCAGTACGCTGAGGACTAAACTCAGATCCGACCTCGCTACGTGCGAGAGAATATCTCAGTACTGAGGACTAAACTCAGATCCGACCTCGCTACGTGCGAGAGAATACCTCAGTACGCTGAGGACTAAACTCGGATCTGACCTCGCTACGCGCAAGAGAATACCTCAGTACGCTAAGGACTAAACTCAGATCCAACCTCGCTACGTGCGAGAGAATACCTCAGTACGCTGAGGACTAAATTCAGATTCGACCTCGCTACGTGTGAGAGAATATCTCAGAACGCTGAGGACTAAATTCGGATCCGACCTCGCTACGTGCGAGAGAATACCTCAGTATGCCGAGGATTAAACTCAGATCCGACCTCGCTACGTGTGAGAGAATACCTCAGTCGCTGAGGACTAAACTCAGATCCAACTTCGCTACGTGCGAGAAAAACTCAGTACGCTGAGGACTAAACTCGGATCCGACCTCGCTACGTGCGAGAAAATAACTCAGTACGCTGAGGACTAAACTCGGATTCGACCTTGCTACGTGCAAGAGAATACCTCAGTACGCTGAGGACTAAACTCAGATTCGACCTCGTTACGTGCGAGAGAATATCTCAGTACGCTGAGGACTAAACTCGGATCCGACCTCGCTATGTGCGAGAGAATACCTCAGTACGCTGAGGACTAAACTCGGATCTGACCTTGCTACGTGCGAGAATACCACAGTACGCTGAGGACTAAACTCTGATCCGACCTCGCTACGTGCGAGAAAATAACTCAGTACGCTGAGGACTAAACTCGGATTCGACCTCACTATGTGCGAGAGAATACCTCAGTACGCTGAGGACTAAACTCGGTTTCGACCTCGCTACAAGCGAGAGAATACCTTAGTACATTGAGGGCTAAATTTGGATCCAACCTCGCTACAAGCGTGAGAATACCACAGTACGTTGAGAGTTTTAGTAGACTGACCTCAACTCAATCAGTTTATCTTTTGTATGTCGAGGTCTCCCTCGGGCCGACCTCATCTTGATCGTTTAACTTATTTTATGTCAAGGTCTCCATCAAGCCGACTTCATATGTTGAGGTTTCCCTCAAGCCGACCTCAGCTTGATCGTTTTACTTATCTTATGTCAAGGTCTCCCTCGGACTGAGCTCAGCTTTATCATGTTATATATTTACTTGTCCTATACTAGAATATGTGGACGGTTTATGACAACCTCTCATTAGTTGAGGACTCAAGGTTGGAGGATTGTGTACCGTCCAGGGAATGGCCGACCCCAACATGCTCATTTGTATTCCGACTCGATAAATATTTATCATAAAACAACGAGTTTCAGTCACAGGCCGAGGTGAGAAGCATTTGGGCCGAGGTGACAAACAAATATCCCTGGATTTTAAGAATAACCACCCCCATGCGAGATTTCAGGAGAGAATAGTGGAGAAGTGGGTAGGTTGGTTAGCTAAAGATCTGATAGTAAGATAGCAGTTTTAAGACTCAAAGACCCTATATATACATGAAGGACGAGTGAAAGAAGGAGGAGATTCTAGGACGGCAAAGTTAATTCTCAATTCTGGTTCGGTTCTTAATTCCAGACCGGAACAGTTACATTTATATATTACGAATATTTTTTTAACATGTTTGTTATAATCTCGGCCCGAGCTCATCTATAGCATTCATTATTTGGCGAAAACCTTTCGTCTAATAACAGACTCTTATTTCTTTACATCCCTAAAGTGGTTCTGTTTTATGAAGCTTCAACCAATCATGATTCAGATCAGATAAACTAAGATATATTAACTACCATAAAAAATATCTCATGATAATAGAAAATATAGACTACCATAAAAATATCCCATGATAATAAGTATGCAAAATATAAAGGAGAGTAGAGGTTGCAACTTTTCACAGTGCCAACACTATGCAAAGTTGGAGGGCTATGTACTCTCCGCGCGGTATCAGCTCGGACGCCAACTTCATAGGTCAATTGGATGCCCATCTAGCTCGGAAAGCTCGGAGAGCTCGGAAGGCTCGGCGAGCTCGGATTGGCATGCGTATTGGAGGCCCATTGGTAAGGCCCAAGCAATCTCAGAAAAAAAGGGTGTATGAAATAAACAAATAAAGTAAATATCCCGGGATATTTGGGATAAACTACCTCCACTGTGCGGGATTTCAGGAAGATAGTGGGAACGAAACGCGAGTTAGTTGGCAAAGAAAGTGGGAAATAAATAATGGTTTTTGTTGAAAAAGGATATATACGCAGGCAAAAGGGAGATAAGGGGGACGAGAGAAAAAATCACTGTTTTGATTTGACCATCACTCCCAGACCGAAACATATATATATATATATATATATATATATATATATATATATATATATATATAT
>Ga0209589_1008591_pt1 | contig 15872 bp, 14 predicted proteins | sample CowpeawhiteBW_FD_187525 | JGI IMG/M metagenome (GOLD analysis project Ga0209589, IMG submission 187525) | Root nodule microbial communities of legume samples collected from California USA - Cow pea white BW (SPAdes) (version 2) | ecosystem: Host-associated > Plants > Roots > Nodule | place: USA... | reverse complement strand
ATATTATATATATATATATAAATAAATAATTTATTTATAAATATATATATATATATATATATATATATATATATATATGTAATAAAATAAATATAATTAGTAGAATAGAATTATATATCGAAAATAATTAAATAGAAATCATTATAATAATAATAATAATAATAATAATAATAATAATAATATATTAGCAAAGATTTAGAAATAAAAAGTTAAGAATAAATGGGGAAAATAATAATAATAATAATAATAATAATAATAATAATAATGTGATAATTTAAAAGATTTAAAGTCTGTTTTTATTATGCAAAAACGTTTTTTATTATAAAAGTAATATATTTTCTATTTTTTTCAGTTTATTTTTTTTGTAATATATTTTAGTATTTTTAAATTTTATCATTTTAATGTTTTGTTTTCTTAAATTAATTTTACTTTATTTAATTTAATAGTTTAATTATTTAGCCGAAATTGAATGTTGAGAAAGAAAACGACATAGGTAGATTTGAATAGATAACATTTGGGGTGATATTATGAACATGACGATTATTTTTTTGTAAATAGTTCTCCATCCACTATCATATAGATCATGACTCTTGTTATGTTTTATCGGACAAGTCACTGATTAGTCAACATTGAGAGTATTTGGGTGTCGTACTTGACCCACTGGATTATAATCAATTATCTAAAATCTTGACAGTGAATCTTAAAGAATAATTTAAATTTTAACTTATAAGTTAATTCTAATTTTTTTTATAAAAAAAATATTTTAAATTTCAATAATTTGTAATTTATATAATAATATGTAATTTAGTGGCAAACTATTTTAATGGGAAGGAGGGCATTCACAAATAGGCTAATTTACATTTATATTTATATTTATATATATATATATATATATATATATATATATATATATATATATATATATATATATAAATAAATAAATAAATGTAAATTAGCCTATGTTATCTTTTTTCTTTTTTCTTCACGTATTCATTGCTCCAAACTGTAGGTCAAGTTGTACACTAATTTAAGTTAAAATATTATCTTTGTGATCTTCATTATTATAATTACCTTCAATTGAACATATTATTATAGGTTCATAATGTCTTCCCATCATCAGAATGAATCCCTTTAAACTAAAATTGTTTGTTTCCATACCCACAATTTTGAAAAGAAAAAAAATACAAACCAAATTCATACTAATATGCACAACTTAAAAAAAAGAAAAAGAAACTCATAAATCCAAACACGACTCTAAAAAAAAGTAAAAAAAAAAAAAAAAAAAAAAAAGAGTAGAAATCGCAATTCAGAACACCCACTTAATAATTTGATCAAGAGCAAAGTCACGTTTAAAATAAAAATGTATTCATCATTTTAAAACCGTGGTTCTAAACATAGTTTACAGATTTTAATAAAAGTTTTAAAATTTTCTTATTATATTAATTTCATAAATTGATTATTTAATTTTAATTTTATAAAGATATATGATTTTCGGTTTCTTAAAAAAGTAGTAAAATGAAGCTTCAATTTAAGTTTTCGATTTTCCCGTAAAAGTTGAAAAAAAAAAAATGATGGTGAGAATTTAACGTAGAGAATAAAAATATTTGGAACCAAATTTTATTCTACTAACTTTGCTGGCAAATATGCCATGTGGGAAAAAATATCTCAGGAGATCATGCTTCAAAGAAACAAGAATTTATTCAAATTATTAATTATATTATTAATTCCTACCCATCATTGTGGTCATGCTTCACGTTTTTGTTTTTAAAAACAACAGGGCATATTAAAATCAATCATAAGTTGGGATTGATGTTACTTATTTAATATAAAATGAATAAATTATTAAAAATATTATTTTGAAATCAAACAAAAATAATATTTAAAGGCATACACCTACCTCTTTTATGATTTTATTATAACATGTGTGGCTTGAGAGGGAAGAATATTTTAAAGGATAATCATAAACAAGCTTCGTGGCTGAGATCTGGAAATCGTCAAATTTAGAATTTTATAAGAAAGAAAATTAAGAAAAACATTTGCCGTTGGATTTTAACTGCAACAAGATATAAGTAAAGCTGCAAGACTGACAGAGTCTTTGTCAGTTTTGTCCCCATCTCTCCAGCATTTATTAAACCTAAACCTACCAGTGGCTAAGATTGGAATTTAAAAAAAAAAAACATGTGGCCATGTAGATTAAATTAAAATAAATTATACCTCTTTGCTTTAAGTTCTTATTATGTATATAAATTATTAAACAAAGTCTTCAGTACAAAATAAGATATTTAAGATATGAAAAACGTACAAATATTTTAAGATGTATTAAAATATTAAACAGCACATTCTCTAAAAAAGTGTAGAACCTTTTAAAAAAACTCAGAATATTAAAATTTTATGGTGATAGTTGATTATTTTAAAAAAATGATAAGTGTGACCATTATGTTTTCTCACTTTGAAGTATTTAATCCAACATTTTAATACTATGCTAAATTTAAATACTTAAATTTGTTAATATCTTTAATATTATATTTTTATCATTTTCTTTTCACTATACTTATTAATTTAAAGTATTTATCAGGAAACAAATTATAAAATGCTTAAGAAAATATAAACTTGAACTAAAAGAGAAAAAATAATTTAGGATTAAATATATTTTGAGTTTACACGAAATTATAATTCTTTTTGTTTTAAAATTTAATATATTTTGTTCATAAAATCTTAAAATAAATTAATATAATACTTTTAACTTAATTAAGTTAAACTTTTTAATTTGTCAAAATTTGTCATGATAGCTTGTTTGATACGATATAGTCTGAATGTTAACTAAAAGGTGTATTTAATATATTAATAAAATCTAATGTAATTTAATTAAAAATAATATATTATTAAAATCTAACCACACAACAGCATGGTAAAAGTTAATGTTTTGGACATGCTCCATGTTTATTTTCTAGACAGTTTTATTTTTATTGTACTGTTGTATCCATTTAAGTCAATATTTAAGCATGTGATGACTTACAAGAAGCAGTCCTTTCTCATTCTGAAAACCCAATAAACATGGAGCAAGGTCAGTGTCTCTCTCTGCTGCTCTTTCCTCGGTTTTCCTTTACAATTTCTTCATTTCATTCATGCATAAGTTTATGACATCTATGTCATTTTTTGGCAAATAAATACTACAACAAAAATTTTCAGACAGTTGTATCGGAAAAGTAATGAAGTTGTCACATGTTCTTGCTGTCTCGACGGCGGGTTTAATTGCCGCCGTCACTGCCACGGCCTTCAGCCACTACTGGTGGAGGGAGAGGGTAAGAGGAGAACATAGGAAGAACAACAAGGTGATTCCACTACTGCAAAGGACCGAATCTGGTCGTCTTGGAGAGATCGAAAAGTTCTCCCACTATTTTGGTAAGACCTTTGCTTTGGGGCTTTCAATTCTCTACTCTCTCTCTTCCATTCTTATGCCCTAAATTCAAATCCACACCTCCTTTTCCAGAGCTAGAAATTTTCGATTCTTGTTGATTTTTATTTTTAAAATAAATAATCTCAAACTAGTATAATATTCCACGTCAAACTCCTTCTAGGTTCTTCTACTGAGAAACCAATAGTCCACACATTTAACATGGAACAAAAAATCAGACAACAGAATGGGGTGGGAGAATGTCTTTATCTCCTTGTATTTTTTTTTTCAGTGTTTGAAAGACCATTTCTGTAAATATTTTAAAAACTTAAAGAGATTGTGATTTTGCCTCCGAAATGTTCAATTATTTAATAAAATCGTTTTCAAAACTGTGTCAAAAAGAAAAGTAAGCCATCTTCTAAGATGAAACTTGTTTTAATAATTTAAAAACAATAACTACTACAATAGCCATTTATTGACTTAAAATGACACGTTATACTATTTATGTTGAAATTAACAGGTTTTTTAGGTGTTTTAAAAGTTATTTGACAAGTCAATCAATGAGCAACCCATTCTTCCTCGGGACATTTGAGTAAAAAACCAGTTTTTATTTTAAATTTTGGAATCTATTTTTGAATTGCTCTTATTTTTTTATTTTAAGAATTAGTTTAGTTATTCTAAAATTAAAAAATAAAATATAATAGAAAAATGAGTTTTTGTTTATTTAAAAATATTTGGTATTGAAATTAAGGGTCCATTTATAAAATTAAAATAGATAATTATTTGGAATTAAAAAAATAAATACTTTTAATGTAATAAAAAAATTTTAGACCACCTCCATCTCGACTGTTATACGAAAAGATCTTGAACGATGAGTCATTTCTAATAATGTTTAAATCAAGAACTATTTAAAGTTCAGTATATGTCGTTATTAGTCTTAAATGCTTACTTCATCAAATAATTATATATATATATATATATATATATATATATATATATTCCAACATGTATATGAAATGAATATAATAGATGTGACGATGGTTGAACATATTTACAAGCAATAATAACATCCAAACAAGACACTTATAGTTTCTAAAATATTTGTCCTTATTTATAATAAAAAATAGTTTATTTTATTTGTAGACATATATCTAATTTTCTTAATCACCTGTTTATTAATTAATTTCAATAATTTTTAAAAAAAATCTTAATAATGAAAAATAAAACTTATTTTACAATCTTTATATATTTATTTATCATAAAACTTAATTCTACAAAAGTAAATATTTATCACATATAAATAGAGAGACTAAAATATCATTTTATTTTCAAGGAAATCATCCCGGATGGACATCAGTGATTAGAAGACCTACTAATGTAATAGCATAAAAAGGGTTTTCTTTTATTGATATGGTTGTAATAATTGAAATGAAAACGCTTATATCGCTAACAAACATAAATAACTAAGTTTGTGCGTAATATATGTTTGGTAATGTTTTTAATACGCGATATAATTGATCTGGTTGTAGCAAGACAAATGGGATTTGAAGATCCTAGTGAGGTTCCTGAACTATGCATATTGGCCCAGGAGTATTTGAGAAAGTCCAAAGAATATGATGAAAACATCTATGAATATATTTCCCAGATCAATGATGACGACACTGATTCTCTGTATATGAAATTGGTTGACGAGTTTGAGCGATGCATTCTCAGTTATTTAGCATTTCACTGGAACCAAGCTACATCTCTTATTAGTCTGGTATATATCTTAACTCTTCTTGTCCATTCATCTTTTTTTTTTGCTTTAAAAAAATATTTTAATAAAAATATAGAGATAGCTTAATATTACAAATATCTATAAACTTCATCAATCAATTTCAAACAAATATTCATTAAAATATAAAATTAGCACTCAAAGAATTTCCATTCACAAATTGAATAATAATTACAAGCACACTCACATGCTCATGGTTATATTAATATTAAGCAGAATGTTGGTGGGACTCTTGCTTTCGGTGGAGAGTGCTTCATTTATTTGATAAAATACGTGCTAAAACAAAACCTTAATCACATGTGAAATTAATAAAGAAAACATATGTCCATGATGGTTGTTAGCTAGTTACAATCAATTGTACCAAATTTTAATATAAGGTTGGTTTGAAATTTTGTCATAAGTGGGGTTTGAGTTGCTATAATACAATAAATAATAACAATAAAAGTTCATATTAGCTTCTTCAAAGTGGTAAAACATTATCCTTTTTTCCCTTGCTTTGCTAATGGTGCTTTTTCTTTTTAACTAATTTTATATTAATCATTAAATTTTTATTGGTTTGATTTATAGGCTTTAAGTGTCGAGTCTCGACACAAAAAGAAACTCAAAGAAATTTTATTGGCAGCTTCAAGGTAAAATTTTATTTTCTTTCCTCTATACAAATTCCTTTTAAAATAGTACAAATTAATGTCACAATATTGTAATGAAACTAAAGGTTTTCAAAGTTTTGATAACATATTTTGCTTCTAAGTAGTTGAGGAATGACCTATGGAAGTAAATATACATGTATTAAATATTTGTTATAGCCAACATGATGCTATGTTTGCAGGAAACAGAGGTTTGCAAGAGTAAGCAAGAATTTGCAGGTGACAAGAGTGTTTTCTACTTTGGTGGATGAGATGAAAGCAATAAACGGTGACTTGCAACATTCAGACGTGATGGTGCCCATGGCCTTGAGTGAGAGGAGTCCAGTTTTGTTATTCATGGGAGGTGGTATGGGAGCTGGAAAGAGCACTGTGCTTAAAGACATTCTTAAAGAGTATTATCACTCAACCTAATTCTAATCTTGCATTATTATCATTTTTCTAATACTAATAGTTTATAAAATTTGTCTCAACGCAAAATAATAAGAATGTGTACTAAAGGTAAGAATAACGAGTAAATGATGATGAACAACCAAATTTCAAAAAATATTACTAATAACACTGGTCTAACTATTTTTTACTAGTAAATGTGATGATTTGACTTACTAGAATTCATTATTCAATGTTCAAGTGTGAAAGGAATTCTTCATACGGAATTAAGTAAGATTATTTATACATATCAAATGGCTTTGGCAGGCCATTTTGGTCTGGGGCAGCTTCAAATGCTGTGGTGGTTGAGGCAGATGCATTTAAGGAGAGTGACGTCATATATAGGGCTCTTAGCTCCAGAGGTCATCATGATGACATGCTCCAAACGGCTGAATTGGTAAACTCAATCATGTTGTTATTCTCACTTTTCCTTTAAACTCAATCATTATTATATGTGCAACATGTTACGAATGATACATAAAACAATCCAAAATAAATGATAAGAACTTTCGCAATTACATAAAGTATTCCTTTATAATTTAGATATGACGAAATGGTTTTGTTAGATCCTTATTAGTTATTTTTAACGAATGACAGCTTTATATTTATCAAATTCCATACAGGTGCATCAATCTTCCACTGATGCTGCATCATCTCTGTTGGTGACAGCTCTTAATGAGGGAAGAGATGTAATCATGGATGGTACCTTATCATGGGAGCCATTTGTGGAACAGACTATTGACATGGCAAGAAATGTTCATAAGTACAGATACAGAATGGGAGTAGGATATAAAGTAGAAGAAGATGGAACAATCACTGAAAATTACTGGGAGCAAGTAGATAACACAGAAGAAGATCAATCAAAGGAAATGTCTAATGGAGAATCACACACGCGGAAGCCTTACAGAATTGAGCTAGTTGGTGTGGTTTGTGATGGCTATCTTGCTGTTGTTAGAGCCATTAGGTATCAATGTTAGTTCTACCAAATGACTAGTTAGGTAATTGGTTTTGTGGATTTGACAGCGAACATTTCACATTGAAATTTTGACAGGAGAGCTATCATGACGGGAAGGGCAGTAAGAGTTAATTCCCAGTTGAAATCTCACAAAAGATTTGCTAATGCATTTCCAGGATACTGCAAACTTGTTGATAATGCCAGACTCTATTCCACAAATGTTGTTGGTGGTCCACCAAAGGTCAATTTCAACAATCTTACACATGGTCAAAGTTTGATTTTAGTGCCAATATTAAAATGTCATGAAAATAATTTTTTCATTTTTTTTTTGTAATACATTACAGCTTATAGGGTGGAAGGATGGTGATCACAATCTACTTATAGATCCTGAAGAATTCAAATGCTTGGAAACATTACGCAATTTGAATCCTGAAGCTGATTCCATCCACGAACTTCATAAAGAACCCAATCTCATAATGAAACCTGGTTCTGTTTGGGGTGATATCATTCTGTCACCTTCAAGGACAGCTGTTCAAAAAGAATTGAGGGAATCCATTAAGAAAATAGAAAAACCATCCTAAATATTTTTAACCAAATTGTTGCATGATACATTGGAACAATGTTAAACTATCACTTTTGAGTTTTGAAGTTTAGTTTTTATATCTATTAATAGTATAGTTTTATCAAGACAGAAGATTACTGTGCCGTTTTCGTGCTGAAATCTAGTAGTAAATTACCCGATGCAACTTATAAACTCCATGAAACAAAATTCTAAAACTCAGCAGATATTAACAGACCCGTGGAATTAATTCAATTCCAGAGAATATCGTACGAACAAATGTATATACATACATCTCACGGAAACTTCAATGCTTCCTATTAGATTCAGGACCGTATCTAATTGTGTGCCCTATAACAATATCATTGAATCTAGCATGTTCTTCTCGGTGGTTCGATCTGAAGCTGTAATATTCTTTCTCGATCAGCATGTGGTCCAGTGAATTAATGATTCACACAAGCGATTGGAGTCTCCTCAAATCGCATGATTATTGGCTTCGACTTCGTGAGGCAAATTCCTCAGATTGGAGAATACATATTATCATTTTCAACTTCACTTTGAATTTCACTGTCATTTTCGCTATTATAGGTCTCGAGATATGCCTCATCTTCGTCCTCACCATCCTCCACCTATAGATTAAACAATCAACACACCAAACCATAATGAAAAACAGTTTCATAAGATTTTTGGTGGGAGTTATTATGGCAGAGAGTAACCTCAGAGTTCTCATCATCAGTAGCATAGGCAGAATCCAATTTGTCATACAAGGCTTCATCTCCTTCGTCCTTTACCTTCTCCATTTGTTCCTATGAAAAGTGATTTAAGCCATATGAAAAGTGATTCAAGCCAAATAACAGGAAACCGGTGTTCCATAAAACATACGACTTGGCTTGAAAGAAATACTAAAAATCTCAAGATCAGTAAAACATACTATTTCGGATCTTAGCTTCCGCACTTTAGCTTGAATAGTTGTCATATGTTTCAAGATTGCCTGTTTGTCAACATAAAGAGTTAATTCATCATTTGGCTCAACAAGTATGAATGTGCATACAGGTCTGCATGGAGGGAGAGACAGATAAACCAACTAGACTGACATTAAAACCTTATTTTATTTTACTCCTATTGATGTTAAAAACAGAATATCCATTATTTTGGTCTCCATAATCCAGTGGCTATGTGGGCTGATATTGTTGCAAATTGTTGTTTGAGGCACAGTGAAACGTAGAACTGTCTGCTGCAAATGTTTATCTCCAGATCTAAATGGAAAATAATATCATAGAGTATGAGTTTGTATACATACCTCATGTCGTTGGAGCTCAATTGAACGTGCCAAAGCCTTTCTCTTTGTCAAAAGATTTTTGGGTCTCAATGTTGAAGGACGCTGATAATTCTTACCCCGAAAAACAATTATAGAGTATCCTTTTGAAATTTTGTCAACTGAGACCAGAACACCTCCACTCTCTGCTTCAAGTGCTAGTGCAATTTTCTTTACTTGTTCAAAGCTTTTAGCCTTTAAAATTATCTTGACCAGTTCCCGGTACTTCCAGTGCAAGTGCATGTTCTCAATAGTACCATCAAAAACTTCACGTCTACCTGAATCCATAAATTATTATTAGATTTGTATATGCAACACAGTAACCTGAGAAATGGAATGATCGAGAAATTTGTGTATATAAACTTTTAAGAATGGATTCTCAACTTTTAGAGTTGCAATATTATTATTTAGGTAACATTACCACCATGGATTAGATTTATAAGATCAACCTTTTTCTATCTGATTTCTTCCAACCAACTCAGTTAAGTGTGCCAAATGGTCCTAAAATATGTAAGCAAATTAATTTAGAATAGAGTTCTACCAAGAAGTAAGAAGGCTTTCATCTTCAATCCTAATTTGCGAAACATAAATCTCTCTTCATCAGTTATACTATCAGGATCTGCTTTGTATTCTGAAGGCTTCAAAGACAACTCCACCTTCGATAAGGCCTTTTCAGCTCTCATTAACTTTCTTTCAGCCTGTAAGCAAAATCCAGTGATTACAATCAAGAAAATTCTAACTCAAAGAATAATCCTAGAGTGAAGTTAGATACACAAAGAGACAATAAAGATTATCAAGACCTACAGGAATCAAACATGGTGTAATGATATTTAAAACCATCGATTGTCTAGGGTTTATGCGAGAGCCTAATTAAACACATTAGAAAATTAAACAAGTGTACTAGCTGTAACAAAAGTTTTACCCTCGTTAATAATGTGAAGAAAGTTTCTGTTCTATTAATCATTAGCCCATTTCCTACTATGATCTTTACTTCATTCTCTTCAATATCATTGGCTGATTGGCCATGTCATCATTTAAGGAGACAAATATGATTCTTCACCTTTTATATAGCAAGTTTCACGTAGTTGCATTATTATTACTTCCGAATCTAAGTAGAAAGAAGAAAACTTGAAAGTAGGGAAAGTCCCCCGGTGAATAAATTTGGGAACAGGGGCGTTCACAAATAATTGTTAAAGTTACATCTATACTAAAGAAACTGATACCAGCCCAATGAAGTTAATTTTCAAAATAACAGCCACTGATAATGCAATATTGCCTATACTGCAATGCAACCTCCACCAATATTGATAACTATTTCAAGAACAGATAATGAAACTTCACTTAAAAAATTTTCCCTACTAATTTTATTAAAAATTCACCAAAATATTATGAAATGGTTCAGCCAGTAGTCAAACTCCAGCTAAAATAGCAATTCTATTTAAGTTTGAAAAAGAACCTTAGAGGAAAAATCATTACAATCACACAGGATGATGAGAGATTAAATGCAACAGCCATTAGCACAATAATTAGAGGCTTCCCGGAAATTAAAGTACTTACCAAGGAAAGGTTCTGTTCTAATTTTTTAACAAGGTTGGCATGCCGTAGTTGTTCTACTTCTCTCATTATTTTTTGCTTGTGCCGCTCATCTAATGTTTTTCCCCACTTTGCATCTGCATCCAAAGTCTCACCAAGTGTCCCTGCCTCGGCTAACAGTTCTGATGTATTATTACTTGGTATGAGTAGTGATGATGCTCTCAATCTCGCTTGCTCCTCCTCATCTTGCATTATTTTTGCAGTTCTTTCCCTCTCCAGCAAGGCTTGAGTGACATCTGCTGATAGAAAATTCTTTCCTCGAAAGAAGACCAAGAAGTTTTTATTTCTTGACAGTAGTATACCACCAGTCAATTTCTGTAGCCAGAAACAAACCAAGATTGATCAACAAATTGCAAGGACCATAATTTTTTAAATATTAAATTAAGTTTATACAAATATATAGTTTGTCATTAATTAATAGAAATATTGGGAGGTTACACAAATCATCCACTATATGTACTTAAAAATGCATATAACAAACTACCCAAAGTTTATTTCAGTACATGATAATAATAAGTAACTCGATATTCATATCTGATATGTTGGCACACACTAGCAGCAAAAACTTTCGTCCAACACCATGCCAATATATGCATTAATCTACATTATTTATTCATCATAATATTCACATTGATATGAATCTATATCAATATGGATAGTGGTCGACATTTTACTAGAGCCTCTGCAACCAAGTATTAAATAATTCTTCCTCCTCATTCATTCTTGAACATTAAAATTCCAGAACAAGCTACTGTGAGTATGTGCTTTGTCCACACTTCAATACCCAAGATTTTTCATATAAGATAATAGTGTTAGATATATCTCAGAATTTACAATTCAAGGCAGTGAGAGACCAGTACACCTTATCAAGTAAATAAAGAAAAAGCCAAAAGTAAAGTAAAAGGTACCATATTATAGCATGCAACAAGAACGTTTCAAAGGATTAGGAATACATAACTAAGTAAATAATAAACAAAGCTAACAGTTTCGTTTGTCAACAACAATGATTTTATTTACACAAAATATAAGCACTACTTTTCTCACAATTTTACAGTCAGTAACCCAACAAGCTTTAATTTTTCTATTACTCCATATATCACAGATATTAGTGACTTTGGGACATTTCAAAGTAGCAAAAACATGTGATAACAAAGGAATTAAGGCTTCATCAACAGATTTTTAATAAAACACAAACAGAAAATGGGACAGTGAGAGAGCATTGCCAGGTCAGATGTGAGTGTCATGAAATCCGTGCCAAGGTTTATTAACTGATTCCCCAAGACCAAAGTTCAAAACTTAGAGAATTACAAATTTACATTATGAACTGCTTTCAATTTCTTACCATTTAGGGGGTGTTTGGTACTAGAATTATTTTACATACCTAAGAATCTGAATTCTGGGGATTATGATTCCTAGAAATGATTAAATTTTGTTTGATTGGTGAAAAATATTGTTGGGAATATTTATATAGATTTTCTAGACATCAAAGAGCAATGTGCTATTTTTATTAAAATCTTTAATTCCTAACCACATTAAATGATCTAATAAGGATAACATTATATATTTTTTTCATACATTTTTTATTTTTACCCAGGAAAGTTAGGTTCTCACCTCTTCCTGTAGGAAAATTGATCAAACACCATCCTGGGAAACATTATTTCCAAGGAATGTTAATTTTTAAAAGGTAAACCAAGCATGGAAAACATACTTTCTAAAGTCCAGGTTACTGAGAAACTACAAACCCTTTCTACCAAATGCCCACCTAAATGGATGCCGATAAAACACAAATTATGAACATTTTCACACATAAAAGGAAAGATTATGCATTAGGAAATGGAAAACCAACTCTGGAACAATGAAAAGTCAAAATCACAAAAAACAGAGTCAATAGTTTTCACTAGTTGAATAGGGAAGTGCATGATTAATCACCTTGATCTCTTCTGCCATTCTCTCACTGGTAGTTAGCTGTACACCTCGTTTGAGGGCAACCTTTGCAATAGAACTTACTTCCCACAATTTAATCATTGCTACAGCTAATCCTTGAAGTTGTCTGTTTCTACCTACATATCATCATTAATTTAGTATAGTCAGAATAAAATTCAAAACTACACATGCACAAGGGAAACAATGTCAAACCTAATGCAAAATGTGGAGGAAGAGTCCTTGCAATCCGTCGTAGAGCAGTTGCCTCCCTTAAGCCAAGTGTTGATCTGACACCAAAAGGAAGAACTCTAAAGGGAGGTTGGTAACCAGGAACAGTTGCAGGAAGCATATCCGCATCAACAGGCAATGGATCACATCCAGACCAATCTGTGTATCTAGGGCCAAGCCCATCCAATAACTTGTCTACTTCAAGTTCATAACTGACTTTGGGAAGATCGTCTCTTTCTTTCTGGTCATTTGTAGATTCCAAATTTGCCAATGGTTCACTTGTCCCAGAATTAGAAGCAATGTTGGGAGAATTCCTCACAGGATTATAAGAAGGTGTTGGCAAAAGCATAGAAGAGTTCTCACTTTTCTTATACATTTGTTTATTCTGATGTACTGAAGGAACTTCATAGCTCACACCCCTGTATAAGGAAACAGAGTTGCCAGATCTCCAAATTACAAGACCACCAGTTTTTCTCTGAATGTGGTTTTAAGAATAAACAAGAATACAACAATAGTTATTGATAGTCAAAGTAGTAAACGTATAATGAAAAATTGGAAATATACACATTCTAATCAATGGCACACAGCAAGCAGTGTTGGCAATATACACATTCTACAGATAGTGTTCAAATCAATCCCTAGGATAATCTCATCTCTCTGACAAATGTTAGGTTGAAGAAGAAAAGTATTACCAAACTCAAACACGCTTAGTTCTCGACTCAGTTATTTATCAGTACACAGGAAAATTTGTAAAGATAGGTGTCACGGCCAAAGAAAAAAATTACAGACATCAGAAAAAGGTCACGAAAACATCTTACGAAAAACCTGTTTGATATTATAAAATTCATAATATGGTTGTCCAGCTCCAATCCCAGGAAAGGGAAAGTCTTCGACGAGCATGAATTAATCATAGCAATTAAGGATTAAATCCTAAAGAAATTTGTATATATATCAACAATTCACTGGCTATTCTGTCAGTCGTATTTCCCACGTTGAGTTTGACATGTCTAAAGCAGAAAAAAAAATAATTGGATGGGCAATTGGGCATCCATCTGGCGCTAAATAAATGACAGAAACCAGCACAAGAAGGTAAAAAAATGGGGGAAGCTCATTGAAATACAATTCACAATGCTATTGTGTTACTGATGGCATATCCACGAGCTTGTCCCATCAGTTACTGGTGTAAAAGACTACTTCCATACACAGAAGACATGACAAAGACATTGTTTGTATACCTACTATAGAGAATTTGACGAAGCTCTCAAGTTGCATGGACATGAGCAATTTTACAACTCTTCTAATTATCCAAAACAAGTTCATACACACTTCACAAAGGGGTTTCAACCTTCACTTTAATAAAACATACACTTCTCATTCCCACCATGGACCCTACAAGTTTAGCAACAAAAGCAATACTTTCTAAACACACAAGAAGGCAGAGATAAACAGCAAACCTCCAGTATCTCATGCATCCTTCGCATGTTGAGCGCGGCCTCGCCTTCGAACTTGAGCCTCACAATCTCTGCCGTCTTCCACCTCTCATGAATCTTGTCCACAACAGCTTGAGTAACTCCACTGCCCCCAATTCTTGTCTTGTGCTTCTTCTCAAAAGTCAACCTGAGAAGTCTCTTCAATTCTGACTCGGGAAGGGTCAATTCCGCCAGAGAGGTCTTACTTCTCTTTCTTATGTCTTTCCTCTCTTCTAACTCTTCAGCCTCTGGCTTCTCCCACGGAAACCTCGCTTCCCCATCATCCCTTCCAAATCTTCCAAACCCTAATGGAGACTCTGGAGAAAACCCACCTCGTGCATTCGGCAACATTCCTTCTTCCACGTAAAATATATCCTCCACTGACCCTTTTTCTATCACTCTCTCCTTATTCTCAATCCCATCACTGGCGTATCCAATTTTCTTCAATTTTTCCACAATCCTATCCATAGTACTTTCACGGCTGTTACCACCACCCTCCTCGTCAGAGCTCGAAAAACCTGATTTTGACGCGTGCCCATTTCCGGAACCCTGGTAATCCAGAACCGCGCGTGGCGGTTTGGGACGGGAGTATTGGTTGGCAGGGTGGCTCCACCGTTTCAACCAATTGTTTTCGGAGGAAAATCTTTTGGCGGGATTGCAGCGAAAGATGATGAGTGATTTGGGACGGAGGAAAGTGGAATTGGGAGAGGGTGTGAGGGAGTGGCGGAAGAGAGAGTTGCAGAAGAACGGTGAAGAGTGAAATGAGTCGAAAAATGGTCGAGTGGGTACAACAGCCATAATCACATTGGTATTGGTGAAGGAAGATAAAGAAAATGATGATGTTGTTAGGTGTAATGGAAGTAGCTCCTTCTGCTTCTGCTCTGTTTGGGGTGTGTTGTGCTTCTTACTTACCTTGCGGTGCGGAAAAACATATCCATGCTGATTTTTGTTTGGCCAAAACGACGGTGGATAGGGGGCTGGATGGACTACTACTTCCCACTCACGAATCATCTTACACCGAACAATTTTATTTTATTTCTTGTTCTTTTTTGTTAAAATACTTTTTTGTTTCAATTTTTGTCAAGTTTTTTTAAATAAGTCTTAATTTTGGTTTTGTGTTCAAATAAGTCTCAATTTTTGTCAATTTTATTCAATTGAGTCATTTTTGCTAACACCGTTTAAATCATTAACGGCCATGAACAGTGACTACCACGTGTCACTTCGGGGTTTTTTTGAATTTTTCTTTTTTTTTTTTAATTTTTAAAAAAAAATTAAATTTTTTTAAAATTTCTTTTAAAATGTATACGTGTCAACCCAGGAGTGTGCCACGTGTCACTTCGTGGTTTTTTTTTTGAATTTTTTTTTGAATTTTTTTGAATTTTTTTATTTATTTTTTTTAAATGTCCACGTGTCAACCCAGTAGTATGCCACGTGTCAAATTCAATGTTCTAAATTTAATTTGGTCCCTATATTTATTATTTTTGTTCAATTAGGTCCCAATTTTTGTTAACATTAACCAATTTGGTCCCTCTCCAAATTAAAACCAAATTTAATTTTTATATTAAAATTCACATTTTTTATTAAATATTTTT
>Ga0209589_1008586_pt1 | contig 15877 bp, 8 predicted proteins | sample CowpeawhiteBW_FD_187525 | JGI IMG/M metagenome (GOLD analysis project Ga0209589, IMG submission 187525) | Root nodule microbial communities of legume samples collected from California USA - Cow pea white BW (SPAdes) (version 2) | ecosystem: Host-associated > Plants > Roots > Nodule | place: USA... | reverse complement strand
CAGAATAAGATACAGACATATATATATATATATATATATATATATATATATAATGTTTAACACTGTAGGAGGCGTGATCACAAATTTAAGAACAGGTTTTAAAGGAAAGACCAGATCCACGTAATTTTTCTTCGATTGTTTTGGATAACTTGTCTATCATAGCTGGGGAAAAGAAGTTCACCCAATCTCCTATTTCACCTTTCCGAAAAAAGTACTTTTTCTCAATGTTTCTGTCAATTGTTCCAGATTTATTGACTTCAAGATTCTTCATTTTCTCGAAACTGCATAACTTGATTATGCTTTCGATGACTCCGTTACTTTCCTCTTCTTCTGTGAAAGGACAGTCCAAGAATTCTGCAACTCTTTTAACGTAAAAATTGACATCTTCTTTGAGTTCCTCATACTTCAAGAACAGAACCTTGTTTGGTGTAGCCATGCTCTGTTTCCAGTAACCTAACATATGATCCCAATGTGGACCATACCCACATATTCCCTTGCAGTACTTTTCTAAAGATTCCTCTATTGTTAGGTCATGCAGAGAGTGTGGCTTAATTTTATTGAAGAAGACCCATGCAGAAACAAAAGTGTCAAATGGGTTTCTGCAGATATAAACTATCTTGCAGTTGGAGTCCTTGATTGAGTTGGAGAGGGAAGGGAATGGAATGTGAGTAGCAAAAAGTCTTGGCTCAGTCATATCTTTGAGAGGGTAAGGACGTTTGTATTGGAGATTTTGAGGATGAAAGATAAATTCAAGGAAAGGAACAAGCTCATGAGAAATGGAAGTGAGTAATGGATGATTATGAGAAGGTGAGAAACGTTGTCTGTTGAGAATAGAAAAAGTTAGGGCTTTCAACCATGTAGTGCCTGATTTTGGAAAGGCAGCAACAATAACATCATTATCTTTTGCCTGAAAGTGCTTCTGAAAACTGTTCACACCTTGAAGATGAAAGGATGGACACCAAAAACCTTGAAAAAGATAGAGATGCTGTGATTGCCAACCCGTGTCTTTGGGAAGGGTCGACAGAAGCAGCTTCTCTTCCTCGTACGGTCCTTCTGTTGAAGCCATTAGAAGCTCTAGCTATAGAGTGTGAATGTTAACTTAAGACAGAAAAGGTTGATGGTAATTCACCTCAATAAGGTATATCTTTTATAGCCTGGTCTAGCTGTTAAGAGTGAAATACTTTTTTTTCTTTGTTTTCACGTGTGTTCCTCTTTCTTATTATTTTTCTTCTTCTTTCTTTTGTTTGTCTTTAGCATTTACCGTGACATTCATTTTTGAATGAGTGAGTGTGACATTCTGAAAAGTAGGTTTGCATATTTATCATTCATTCTGAAAAGTAGGTTTGCATATTTATCATTCATTCTGACAAGTATTAATTCTCACAAGTAGGGTTCAACCTTTTGAAAAAGGAGGGTTTGTATGTGGATACCAAATGTAGTAACCTGTTGAGTTGCATGTGGATGATTATTTAGGATATTTGGTCACAATAATAGATATTGAGGTAGTTTTTATCTTGGTTCAAAGTGAAGTATGAGCTTTGATCACATCACCAATAATAAGTATTCATCAATAACGTTTTCTTATCCTGATGTTTGAGTCCAATTACATATCTCTTTGCAATCTAAAAATTTTAAATTTTGGGTGGTTTATCATTTTTTGGCTTAGCATGATATAGTTTATGTGATTTTTGTATGTTGGTATTGGCTAGAGATGCTATTATTTGTACACTCTGATATTCATGTTCTAAGATTCCATTCACTATTATTTGTAGTCTTTGTTTGGTTTACATCAATAGTCTTGTAAGATTAGCTCTTTGAATATAAAAATTATTGTATAGAGTTCTAAATTTAATTTGAATATTATTGTACTATATTCCTTTAATTGTAATGTTAATTAGACACCAATTTAAATTATAATTCACACATTAATTGTAATTTTTTTATTTATAATAAAGACTATCTTTCATATAAATAATTTTTATTTTATAAAATAATATCTAATTTAGTTGATGGATATTTTTAACTCTAAAATTGGGTAGGATTTTTTAGTGTGACGTCACTAATGCTCACTTATGTCATAAAACTTATCTTGATTTTGCAACTTTGTTTAAATGCATGAGTCGAGAAAATTGAGACATTTCTTGTTTTATTTTAGACCACTAGTCATATTAAGCTACCTTAATAGTAATTCACTTGTCCATCCCTTTGATACTATGTCTTTTTATTATTTTAATAAGCTGGTTACAAGCGTTAAAGGAGAAAAACCATGATTGTTGTAACCTTAGAGGATAAAAGAATGTTGAAATCATTTTGAGAATGGGTTCTTGAATGAATGTGGGGTGTATGTCATTTTTTCATCTTATGAATGATTCATAGTGAGCAAAAGAAACAAATATATTGGATAGAGATGACAAATAAACTCGTCCTCGTGGGTATTGCCCGAACCCGTCCCCGTTTTGACGGAAAATTTCCGCATTGACTGGGTATGGGTATGGAAAATTCTCGACTTTTTCAATTGGGTATGGGGATGGTTATGGGTATGTACATATCCCCGCCATAATACCCGTCCCCGTCATATCTCCGTCATCATTTAAATTATTAAAATATTCACAATTAATTAAGTAACCCAATATATATATTTATGTAATTATGTTAAAATGATGTATGTCAATTAAATTTTTTTTATGTCTCATATTTGAATATTTCTATTTTTTTTAATATATTTATTTATTGTATATTTTCCTTTCATATGAGTATGTTTAATATTCTCAATTTAAGTGTTCAATAGCATAAACATTTCATTTACTAGGTAATATAAAAAAAATTCTTTACTTATTTTATTAATTTTTGTTTCATTTGAAGAACTCTCTTTTTTCGATAAAACAATTATTTCTCAACCATTGAATATATATGTTAATATTTGAAAAGTGTTCTTAGATGTTTAAGGTATTTTTCATCTTATCATAAACTTAATTATATATTCGTTTTCCTTTGTGTGATTTTTTTAAATAGTTTTTCAAATTGTTTCTAAAACATACATTTGTTAATTTTGTAATATTTTATTTATTGTTTATTTTCATCATGTAGAATACTATTTTAGTATATTTTATCTAATTATTTTTTATTTTCTAACTCATTATATCAATCATACTGTAATTTTTCACTATAATTATATAAATAACTTTTATTTATTACAATATCAAAATTTAATGTAATTGCCATGAATATTTTTTTATCACCATCCAACATATATTGGAGTTCAAAAGATACAATAATCATGTTAAATTTTTTTTATTATGTTTATTATTTATTATTGGCTTAAATATACATTTGGTCCCTATTTTTGTTGTTTTTATTCAATTTGGTTCCTATTTTTGTTTTGTGTTCAATTATGTCTTCATTTTCGTCAAATTGTAGTCAATTTGATCTATTTCACTAACGGTGTTTAAATAGTTAATGTTTTTGAACAGTACATGCCACGTGTCAGCTCCTGTTTTTTTTTTTTAATTTTTTTAATTTCAAAAAATATGTCTACGTGTCAAGTCATAATTGTGCCACGTGCCAATGCTAGTGCCACGTGTCAGTTTATGGTTGTATTATTTCTTTTTGTTCAATTTAGTTTCAATATTCGTTATTTTTTATCAATTTAGTCCCTATATTCGTTATTTTTGTTTAATTTAGTCCCAAATTTTATTAAAATAGAACCATTTAATTTTTAAAATTGACATTACTATTAGTTATTTTTTAAATTTGTTAAAACAGATCTGTCTAATACTCTTAACCACAAGTGGATCTGTGTTGATTATTGAGTTTCTTACTTGTTTAAATTGAATCTTGAAGGAGTCTTTAAGGTTTAAAGCTTAGTTAATCAAACACACAGTTCTGGGTTAATGGACTGTTTTAAAACAAACAAGAATGATTAAAAGAGAGAGAAGAGGAAACAACACACAATTTATACTGGTTCGATTCAAGGCGAATCTACATCCAGTCTTCTCCTAAGCAATACACTTAGGAGGATTCCACTAAACACAAAGGTTCCAAGAATTACAAGCACACCTATGTAATTCTAACCCCAAAACCCAAGAACTTGATTCAACAATCAAGAACTTCCCCTAGGAGCAATGTATCCACACAATTGCACCTAGATTCACACTTCAACCACTGAAGCTACTGTAATGAAAGATACAGAAAACAAAACAAGAAACGAAAACACCTAAGTTGTGCAGATTTGACTTGAAGCTTCTTGAGTCAAGCAAGATCCATCATGGTAGAGTCAACCATCAAGCATTCTTGGATTTGTGCGTTGGTAATTGCAGAATCTTCTTAAGCTCTTGTGTCTATCAGATTGCCCTTCTTCAGATGCAGACTTCGTAATCTCTCTCAAAAAATCCAGACCCAAAACAGATTTCAACACAGCTTTTATACAAAGGTTTTTGCTGTTACTAATTCAATTAGCCATTTATCTAATCGATTATCGTGAGTATGTTTTCACTTACTTAGTACAAAACTCACAGCTAATCTATTAGTTAAGGAGCTAATCGTATACAGAGTTACACAACAGACCTGAATTACAATTTTACAAGAGAAGCTAATTCCTAATACATACCCTAACTAGACCAAACAATGTTTTATCCTAGATCAGTAGACATCATCAAAATTGATCTTCGTTTATGGAAGAAAGGCTCCCCCTGCCAACAAAATTCAATTATAAATTATAATATTTAATTATAAATTGAATATAATTCTTAGATTCAATTGTTAGATAAAATATAATTATTTAAATATTATTAAAATATAATTATTAAAATTTTAAAAATATATATTAACATTTGTAAAATTCACATTTAAATTTAAGATATTTAATATTTTTATTGCATTTTAGATATTAAAATCTAAAATATTTTATATTTAAATGTTAATTTTACAAATATCAGTTTATTTTTCTAAAATATTTTTAATATTTAAAACATTTTATATATCAATTTTAAAAGTATTCTAGAATATAAATATTAGAAAAAAAAATTTAATAACTATATTCTTATAATATTTTAAATAATTATATTCTATTTAGCAATTAAATATAAGAATTTTATTTGATTTATAATTAAATTTAATAATTTATAATTGAATTTAAAAAATAATAAATTCAAATGTCAATTTTGAAAAATATTAATATAATTTGTATAAAAGATATTAAATTTAGTGTCAATTTAAAAGGGACAAAATTGATTTATTTTAACAAAAATTGGGACTAAATTGATCAAAAATAACGAATATAGGGACTAAATTGAATAAAAAATATAATACTACTACAAACTGACACGTGGCACAATTGTGACTTAACACGTGGACAAATTTTTTAAAATAAAAAAGATTAAAACAATTTTAAAAATTTTAAAAATTTTAAAAAAAAAGTAAAAAAATAAAAAATATAACCAGGAGCTGACACATGGCATGTACTGTTAAAAAACGTTAACTATTTAAACATTGTTAGTGAAAAGGACCAAATTGACCACAATTTGACGAAAATGAGGACCTAATTGAACACAAAACGAAAATAGGGACCAAATTGAATAAAAACAACAAAAATAGGGACCAAATGTATATTTAAGCCTTTATTATTTGTGTCATTTTGATTAAGTGATGTATTATCATTTTTATTAGTGTATAAAAAAAGAGATTCATTAGAATTTAAAAAATTGAAGTAAACAAACATTTAAAATATATTTTAATTTCAATATTTGTTTTCCTTTAAATTTTTTTAAAAATATTTTTAAATTTTATTAACTAGGTTTCATTAATGTTTGCAGTTTACAAATTTAATAAATGTTTTAGTTCTCATGAAATTTTATTTGGTATTCCAATATAAAATGTAAACAATTATAATTTATTTCAAAGTATTCGATATCGAAGAAACAACCATCCTCCTAATATTGAATATTTGATAATATTATGTTTCCTTTACCGTAATTTTTTATTATTTTATAAAAATTAATTACAATTTATATTGAAGTAGTAAGGAAACGGGTACGGGTATAGGTACGAGATTATATCCGTTATACGGTGGGGATGGGGATGGGATAAAACTTTGATACCCGTTGGGTTTGGGTATGGGAATGAATTTTTTTTACGGGAATGGATATGGAATAGTGAAACCCGTCCCCGCCCCGCCCCGTTGCCATCCCTAATATTGGATAATATAATAAAGTAAATGAATTTCAAACGTTAGAAATAATTTTTTTTATCAACAATAAAAAATATGAATCGAAAAAAGGGACAATAAAATTGTCCCAACCCTTATAAGAAAAAGCTAAGAAAATAATATATTAGTAAATACACCACAGGATAAATGTTCACACTGAAAAAAAATTAACAACCCGCAAACCCAACCAGAACATAACTGACCTATTGCTCCTAAGATAAAAGAAAACTTCAATGAGAAATTGTGCTAAACAAATAAGAAAATTCAATAATTCGGACTAAACTTCCAAAAGATTTGAGGAGGTCAAATTTTCAAAATATCTTGCGGCATAATTAATTATTTTATTCCAAAAAATTTATATACACAAAATTACAACAAAAATTATGAGTTTTCACTTAATTATATATTGTATAAGATAATTTCAAGAGACTTATATAATAGATATATATATGATAGAGATGTTTATGTAGATAAACCATATATTTGTTATGCACTCTTATGGTTGTATAGTCTTTTAATATAAATAAAGATTTTTTTAGATCTTAACAAATAAATTTGTATTGGTATTGAAATACCATATCTTTTATATATATATATATATATTAGTGGCGGAACTTCAACAAAAATTTTAGGGGACCAAATTATATTTGTTATATATAAATTATTTTTTCTAGTTAAAAAAAGTTTTCATTTTCCCACATTATTTTCTCTATTCAAAACAAGCACTCATAACGATAGAGTCCAAAACATATCACAATAATATATATATAAAAGTAGCATAAAGTTTATCATCAACAATAATATATTAAAAAAAATAGCAAAAGTTACCTTTCCGGGATTACGTTCTAAAGCATTTCAAAATTCATTATATATAACTTTAGGAACCTTAGAGAGTTATTTTTCATTTTCTTTAATTTTTGGATTTTCATAAAGTTTCTCAAGTTTATATGACATAGATGTACTTTTTTCATCTTCATCACAAACCTTCCACTAAAAAAAAAAATTATTTTACTCTTTGCCATAATTTTTCTAATATAAATTTGTCACCTCTCACCTATTTAGAAAAATATTAAATTATGAATATCCTAAACTAAATCTTAAAACCAAGACTCAATATTCTAAGAAAAATAATAACTTCTAGATTATTATATTTCCTTACCTTAAAGATTCTTAATCTTGTTCTTCTCTTACACGACTTACATGTCTAAAATAACTCTATCTACATAAAGAAGAGTTTGATGAACAATTAAAGCATGATTTTATAATCTCTAACCGATAGATACATGCATAGAGCGTAAAAAAAGCACATATTACTTCGAAAAAAAGCACATATTACTTTGAAAAAAAAAAGAGTAAAAAATGAATTTATTCAAAAGAAGAAATTATTCAATCCAAAATGTTCCTTAACTTCTCAATTTTTTCCTGGTGCAATTTGATTTTGAAAATAGTAAGAAATTGATGATGAAAATTGAAATGGAAATAATAGAAGAGAAAGAGATAGAAACAAGAAAAAAAGAAAAACTAAATAAAAAAGTAAAAAAAATTATAATAAAAAAACATTAATTTTAAATTTAAAAAAGGTTTTTTAAACTAAATTAATATAAATAAAATAATAATATATAAAATATTTTTTAAAAATATATAAAAAATTAGAAAAAAAAAAGTGTGTTGGGGAGCCATGGCTCCCCTATGTCACCACTAAGTTCTGCCACTAACATATAACAAAATATTATAAAAGATTTTAATTTTATTAAAAGACAATATAAATATTATCTTAATCATAAATTATTAAAAAATAATTTTTAAAACAATTATTATAAAAGTCAATAATTAATTTTATATCTTCTAACTAAATCAAACTTAAAAAGCCTATCAGAAAAATGCAAACAATCTTTGAGGCCGTTGCTTGTTTTCATCTGTCATCGTCAGTGCTAATATTTGGCAAATATCATAAGCTTATAAAACATTTGTTATGATGTCCATTGCCCTAATGGTACGGTTAAAAACAAAAAAAAAATAGTAAAAAATTAATAAACTAAATTACCATTTCAATAAAAAAAAATATCTTTTAAAATAACTAACCATTTGGTTAAAGACAAACGTATAGAAAACGAATATTAAATCATTAATAAGATTCTTTCCAACTTGAACTAATTTATATTGAATCGTTTGTCACTACTGTAAAAACAAGCTACCATTACCATTTTCTATGTCTCCAACAATTCTCTTAGATTTCACACAAAAAAAAAAAAAACAATGGATGAGAAACAAGTTAGTGAAGAAAACAAACCAAGTCAAGATTGTAATGAGTTAATTGTTTCTCTTCCTAGAGAGAAGGGTTGGATAACACCTTATCTCCATTTATTCCAAGGCTTTTGGTATTCATCAAGTGAAATCCAAGCCATAAGCACTTTTCAAAATCACTTCCAAGCAAAAGACAATGACATTGTTGTTGCTAGTGTTCCAAAATCAGGCACCACTTGGTTGAAAGCCCTTACCTTTGCCATTGTCAAACGTGAAAATTTTCCTTCCTTAGAGAACCATCCACTACTTGTTTTCAATCCCCATGAACTTGTGCCTCCATTTGAATTTGTCATATATGATGAAACTAATTGGCAAGTTCACGAGCTACCCAAAATGCCAGAGCCAAGAATTTTTGGAACTCATGTTCCATTTTCTTCATTGGCCAAATCAATCAAAGAGACAAATACTAAGATCGTTTACATTTGTAGGAACCTATTTGACACCTTCATATCTACCTGGGTTTTTGTCAACAGAATTATGCCTGAATTTTTGTCTGCATTGCCTCTAGAGGAAGCTTTTGAAAGATACTGCAAAGGGATAATAGGGTTTGGTCCATCGTGGAACCATATACTAGGTTATTGGAGAGAGAGCATTGCAAGACCAGATAAGGTTTTGTTCTTGAAGTACGAGGATGTTAAAGAAGATGTTGTGTTTAATGTGAAAAAAATTGCAGAATTCTTGGGGTGTCCTTTCACTAAAGAAGAGGAAAGTAATGGAGTGATTGAAAATATAATTAAGTTGTGTAGTTTTGAGAATATGAAGGAATTGAAGGTAAATAAATGTGGAACCATGGGCAAAGGAAGGATAGTTGAGAATAAGTATTTCTTTCGGAAGGCAGAAATAGGAGATTGGGTAAATTATTTTTCTCCTTCGATGGTTGAAAAATTATCCAAAATTATAGAGGAAAAATTAAGTGGGTCGGATCTATCATTTAGAGTGTATGATCTTAATAATAGTACTTAGTCAATGATGTTTTTGACATAGTTGTTTATTTAAATAAATGCATCTAAAAGTGCTTTTAGAAAAAAAAAAACAAAATTCATAAACTAAAATTAACTTTTGCAAAATTTAATAAAATCATTTTTCTAGAACAATTTATATGAATATTTTTCATGACTATAAAGTTATGCTTAAGTTAATTTTAGTTTATAGAATTTTCTTATTATTTTTTTTTCTCTTAACACTACTAGATAAGTTTATCCAAATGTTGTATCTCTTTTTTTCGAATAAAGAGTGTAAAAGGTCTAAAAGACAATGTTGTGGCTACCTTCATTAATAGAAATCAAAACTTGTGTTTAAATTTGCATGAATATTTTGTGGTTGTTAACATGTGTACATCTCCTATCACTATTAGAAGGTTTAAAACTCATCTTCTACCTAATCCCAAATCATTTATATAAAATAAGTTTTAAACATGTAGCAATGTGCTTACCTAATCATACTGTGAGAAGTTTAATACATTTGAATATGAATTATTCACATTTAATCAATTATATAAACTCCAAATCAACTATTGGATCATTATCAAACATCACTTGTATGAGTACTATTAAATATAATTCATTATTTTATTTTTTACTTTTAAAAATATAAATACATATTAGAGGTAAAGAATATTATGATTAGGTAGTGATCCAAGACCACTTGATAATATATATTTTTGATAGGGAGATTGTACTCTACCTACAACCTACATTTTCCAAGCTATTATCAACTACTCTTTTGGAAATTCAAGGAGCATAGTATTGGGAGGAATATAAATTGCCTTATCATAGCCAATTTTCATCTTGTTCGCTGGCTTTTCACAATGCAAGAACGTGTGTGCTACAATTAGGAAATGTTTATAGATCAATTTGCTTACAGAGTGGATTTCTTGATAGGTTGCAAAGATTGAGAAAATAAAAGTTGCATATTGTCAAATATTTAATTGATAATCGAATGACAAAATGTTAAAAATTTGTTTAAAGCGCAAGAGTCCTTACAGAAAAAACTTTTACCGCCTATGGTATGACAAGATCTTATTTATATCTTTCCTAAAATATAACAATTCGTCATATTAATTGAATGTAGTGAATGATCTTTGAATCTTTTGACCACTAATATTTTAAAAGATAATATAAAACAGAATATCTAACACTTTTCGTATGATGTTTGTTGTGTATCTTTTTTCATACAAATATATGATATTTATAGTATAAGAGAGTGATTTATGAATAAATTGTAATAAATATAATTAAGTAAAACAAAAATTCATAATAAAGTTAAAACCATTAATTCATGAATAATATTTACCGATAAAATTAATAATCCATAAAAACGTTAACTATACTAGCATAATTTATTTCTTAAATTATATTAAATATTTCCAACACTCATGTCGTCAAGTTGTGATGTTCCTCTGCATTGCAATTTAACTTGAAACCATTGAATTAAGTCTTGTCTTTGATTAACAATTTAATCAGCCTTTCCCCAATTAATTAGTTGTGATAAAATAAGGAAAGTTTACGATATAAATATCGGTCCAAACATCATTTTACAAATTAATTTAAAAGATTTAAATGTTCCATTTTTGTAATAAGTTTCTTTAAAGAAAAAATATTTTGGACTTTTAGTTTATTTATAAATTATTTTACCTAATGCTAAACTACAATACATCAATGATCCCCAAAGAAAAATACAAAAATGCATTTTTACACTATTACTTTTTGTTTTTATTAAGCTAAATTATTGAAAAAGAAAACAAATTCCCCTTCTTTTTGTTAGGAATTCAAGTGTGAGTCTAAGTTCCATATTGATCAGAAATGAGAAAGTAGAACACTATATAAGAATAAAGACCCATAAATTCATTGGTTTAAGGTTTTGGGTTGAAAGTGGTGTCAGTGTCTTATGTGGTTAGGCTCAGATCTCATTGGTGTTGTTCTCCCCGTTAAAACTCCCACCTTTATAAACCTGACACTTTTAAGTAGCTTTAACACAACAAAACAACGAGTATTGGCATTCAAACACAGTAATAACTGTTGTCCTAAAATATGGAAATTAAAAAAACAACAATCCAACATCACACCTCTAAATAAAACTTGATTTCACAAATTCCAAAATCAGGAGAAACTATTTAATATAGATCCCACAGGAAGTTATTAGAGTTATATAAATTTTTTATTATAGTAAATTGGTTTCCAAATTAAATACAAAATAAATTGATTTTTAAATTTGTTATCGAAGATAAAAGATTTCCTGAAAGAAAAAATTAAATCAGTGAAGATCCAAAGGAACTTTGTCTTGAAACATTAAGATACATTTACAGCAAGGTAGACACATTTCATTACATTATGACCGACACCTCTTTATTCAGCAAAAGAAAAAGTAACATATGTGTTTTTTAAGAACACATATTAAACGAAAGACCTGATCCACTCAATTTTTCTTCAATAATTCTGGACAATTTGTTTATCATAGAAGGAGAAAAGTAATTTACCCAATCACCTATTTCACCCTTCCGAAAGAATAACTTATTGTCAATGAATTTGTCTAACTTTCCTGAAATGTTTACTTCCAACTCTTTCATTTTCTCAAAGCTACACAGCTCGATTATGCTTTCAATCTCTCCATCACTTTCTTCCTCAGCAGTAAAGGGACATCCCAGAAACTCTGCAATGTTTTTCACGTAAAAATTGACATTCTCTTTAAGATCCTCGTACTTTAAGAACAGTACTTTGTTTGGTCTAGCCATGCTCTCCTTCCAATACCCTAACATATGACTCCACCAAGGACCAAAGGAAACAATTCCATCACAATACATTTCAAAAGCTTCCTCCAGTCCTAATGCTGGCAAAGACATTGACCTAATTTTGTTGAAGTAAGTCCATGCAGAAACAAAAGTGTCAAATGGGTTCCTACAAATGTATATTATCTTAGCATTAGACTGAATGAGTGATTTAGGTAATGCAGTGAAAGGAGTGTGAGTACTAAAAAGTCTTGGCTCAAGCATAGTGGATAGGTGAAGAAGTGGGTCATGGATTTCATCACAGAAGATCTTAAATTCAAGGCAAGATACAAGTGTGTGAGGATTGGAAGTAAGTAATGGATGGTTCTCTTCAGAGAAGTGTTTGCGGTTGACAATGGCAAAAGTAAGGGCTATCAACCAAGTAGTACCTGTTTTTGGAAAGCTTGCAACAACAACATCACTATCTTTTGCTTCAAAGTAATTTTGAAAACTTTCTACACCTTCTATAGCAATACCTGGGCACCAGAATTCTTGAAATAGGTAGAGATAAGAGGATGCCAAACCCCTCTCTCTGCGAAGGGAGAAAACTAGCTTGTCTTCTCCATTTGCATGCTTTCTATCCGTGGAAGCCATTGAAGTAGTTTACCACAGTACTAGTGTGTGTGATCATTTTTCTCACCTTGGTGTAGTTTTTTATAGCATCAATCAGTGTGGTTTAAGATGAGGAAAATAATTGAATATGTTAGTGCACGTTTACAGTATTATTAATTTTTTTTTTTTGAAAATGGCAGACATATGTTGTGTATCCACCAACTTTATTATTAAGTTGTAAAACGTTAAGAGTATCCTTATTAGGTGTGATAAATGCAGTTTTTATCTTCATCTTCAGTATTGCTTTTTGTTTTTGTTTTTCGGTTTTTTAATTGGAAGTTGGTTTTTTAGAGAATTTCAGTTTACAACGAATGAAAAATTATTTCCATTTAATTGAAATTTTCAGTTTATTTCGCTTTCTCATGGCTTGGGTTCCGAGTAAACTATTATTTTATGCTGAAATGTGGTTGTAAGTGCAATTTGAGTTCAAAGCTATGTTTTAAACATTGCAGCAATGATTAATTGATGATTAGGACAGCGGATAAAAGCTAAATGATTCGCTTGTAGTATATAACTAAATAATACAAACACTAATCAACAAACGGGAAATCTGGTAAGCCGATCAGACAAAGGGTATCAACCACATCAGCTCCGGAAAAGCAGGTTAGAAGTTTATACGTAAAGTAATACAATATCTGATATTGCGATTAGGAATTGTAATAGAATATAATGACTAAAGAACGATAATACAAAGGCAATCACAATTTGGAAAATAGGTAAACAAATAGAATTAACAGTATCCGTTGAAGAAGAGGTTAACTACGCACATATCAACAATCATAACAGCATGCTGGAATATATCAATCTGCAGAAGACTTTGAGGTGATCATGTTGGAATGTATAGGCTTTCGCTGGTGGTGAAATAATGCATGGTAACCTTTTCTTGTGGTGGAAATAGTGTAGTAAGAGTAACATAAATCATAACACATATTCCGGGTTTGTTTGGATAGAGGTGTGGATATAAAGGGCATAAGGGACCGAAAGAATGGACAATCGAAAGCTACCCATAACAAGGAGAAGGCATGCTATTACAATGTCAAAAGGTGATTGCTAAAACACTCATAATTGGGATGAACACATGTCGAAGGCATAATCAGGAAAACAACAAGCAATGAACGAGGGATATTGATGCGACGGAAGAAATATGTAATGTGTTTCCAAGAGCATCCTGTGAAACCTCTATATGGAAACAAAGACAGTTGAATAATTTGATCAAAGTCCTGGAATCATAGCTAAGAGAAAGTGATGAATGATAAACCAACCACATAAATTATAGGTGTGGAAAGATGTAGGGAGTATAGCAACACAATTCTTGTATGCTCTATTGAATATGCTTCCCTAGCAATGCACACATAAATCTATATCGCTTTAAGAGTTATAGATGTAATAGAAACACCTTCAATTGTTTGGTTGGTAGGGATCTTTGATACCAAATGTACATGTCATTAACCTTGATATATAAAAGTAGAATGACTGGGAACACTTTACATATATTTTTTGTATACGGGTTGGAGTACCCCCAAGTATTCCACTATACATATAAATACTTATATTTTGCCGATAAAAAAAAATGTGCTTTAACTTGCCAAAATCATGTGCCAACGGATGGGAGAACCACTTTTTTATGTAAATCAATAGGTTTATCATGTGTATGAGGACTCAATGTTGGACAAACATTATATATATCATTTTGTATACGCGTTACAACATATACATATATATATATATATATATATATATATATATATATATATATATATATATATATATATATATATATATATATATATTTGTGATAAAAAAAATTAAATAATACAAACATATAATAAAATATAGGTTAATAGACTTTTAATCTATATACTTTCAATATTCTAAAGCATCCTTGTTTAGTTCAAATTTATTTCAAATTTCAAAATCATAAAAAAACGGGAAAGAACTACCTTAAGTGCATAATATGATAAACGTTAGCTAAGCCTGTTATAATAAATTTAGTATTTATTGACGAAAGATAAAAAATAATTTGTCAGTCAAACAAAAATTTTCAGACAAAAAATAGTAAGAATTTTAGAATTCTTATTATTAAAAGATATTTCGTTGATAATTTTAATTCTCAAAATGAGTTAATTAACCCGTCAAAAACTTCCATCATTAATTTTTTGAAAATTTTTATCAATAAAATACGTTAGTAATACACAATAGCAATTATGTAGTAATCTTTCGGTAAATTCCTTGTAAAATATGTAAGTAAAATCTGGTTACCAGTGAACTTCGTCGTTAATGGATCGGTCAATAATCTTAATTTCAAAATGAGATAACATGAAAGTTTTAAGGTGGTGAAAAGACATTCATAAGGCGTATGGGACCTCTGAAAGAGGAACCTGTTTGATAATAACATAGAATGGGTGGTTGGTGAAAGGAAAAAAGTTAAGTTTTGGAAAGATAAATGGATAGGAGGAGAACCACTTAGTATTAGGTTTCCTATATTGTATCCGATATCAGAATGCACAAAAAGCGTTATACAAGAGATAGGACACTGGGAAGCAAACTTCTGGATTTGGGACCTAACATGGAGGAGACAAAGATTCGTCTGGGTGGCAACAATGGAGGAACAACTCTGCTACTTACTAAATAGTAAAAGTCTCAGAAAGGGTGCCTAGATATTTGGAAGTGGAAGAAAGACAATGATGGTGCTTTTTCTTTAAAGTCTGCTTATAATAAACTACAAGGAACTTCTATATAGAGTCACTAGTGCAGATTTGACATTTTACTTCGCCTTATAGGCCTCGGTTACAGCTGAACCGAAGCCTATAAGGAGGCGGTGGCATTTTTGCAATTTCGTCAGGCTTTTGGCCTCGGGTCTTTAAGGACCAATGTAACATCCCTAGGAAATATTACTAAAAAAATAAATATTAAAATAAACAATTTCATTAAATGATCATCTCGATAAAAATCCCAACGCGGGAAAATTTATTTCATTAAGTCTTCGCGCTAAAACT
>Ga0209589_1008580_pt1 | contig 15881 bp, 5 predicted proteins | sample CowpeawhiteBW_FD_187525 | JGI IMG/M metagenome (GOLD analysis project Ga0209589, IMG submission 187525) | Root nodule microbial communities of legume samples collected from California USA - Cow pea white BW (SPAdes) (version 2) | ecosystem: Host-associated > Plants > Roots > Nodule | place: USA... | reverse complement strand
AATAATTAAAAAAAAAAAAGAAAATTTAAAAAATAAAAATAAATAAAAAATATGGTGGTAACACTGTTACCACCATATTAACAAAATGGACCTAATTTTTATGCATTTTCAAAAATATGGACCTAATTGAGACTAAAAAAAATCTTAGGACCTAATTGAGATTTTTGAACAAAAACGTGGACCAATGAAGTATTTTAACATTTTACTTATAAAATACGTATGTGAGGAATGTATCTTTTTTTTTTTTGGTTTTTGCACTGGTTTCAATTTTTGGTATTTATTTCAATTCCAAGTCCATGTCAATTGTCATCCTTAGGGTCAATCACCATAAATCTGAGGTATTGTCTACTTTGGAGCGTGGAACTTCGTTACAGTTTTGTCCTTAAAAAGTGTCTCAGAGGGGGGAAGGAGAAATGACTATTAAATTGTCTTAGGCCTCGACTCCTAAGCAAAGTGAGACTATTGGGCATGGAAGGAACAAGTCCCCCAACCGAGATCTAAGAAAAATGACAAATCATCCTAAATAAAGATCTTAAGATACTGATCCCCAATAGAGGGCTTAAGAGACTGATGGTTCGTTTTAGAATCTCGTTATCGGTCGTACAGTGGGCGTTAATGTTCCGATGTCAAGTTCGTCAACTTGTTATCATTAGGATCAATCACCAAGCATTCGAGATATTATTCGCTTTGAACCATGGAACTCCATCACAATTTAGTTCTTCAAAGACGCCTCGAAGGATAGAATGATGAATAATTATTTAAACTGTCTTTGATCTCGACTCCTAAAAAATGTGAGATTATTGTGCACAGTAGAAACATACCTCAACTCCTACGAAAGATATTACGTTTCCTTTCTTGTACCAAATATGAAATAAATGGATAAATATTGACAAGATTGATGTGCTTGAGAAAAATTTGTCATAAAAATTATGAATATAAGAGTATATATATATATATATATATATATATATATATATATATATATATATATATATATATATATATAAAATAAAAAATATATATAAATATGTATAATAATTAAATATATATATATATATAATATTAATATATTAAATCATATATATATATATAATTAAATAATAATAAAAAATAATATATATATATATATATATATTTATATAATAATTAATAATAATATTTTAAATAATAGTAATTGTTATAAAAATAATAATAATTTAACGTAATTTATATTTTTATTAAAATTTATTAAATAATATTTTTAAAATTTGATATTTTTATCTAATCAAAAAATCATTTCATATATTTTTACCATCAAAGGTATTTTAGTAATCTTCAAATTCTATCCATTAAAAGTTTTTTTTTTAATTTATCATATCATTCAGCGTTTATAAAATTTATTTCCAAATTCACCCACTTTACCCTCTAAATCTACTCCAAAAGTACACATATTTATCCATTCAAATTTACATAAATTCATCTTCACACTCTCTCCAAATCCATCCTACCGAAGGATCACACGTTCCAGTTATACCATTTATAACTTTTTTTATTAATTTACAATATACAAATATTTTACTCATACAATGCATAATAATTAAATTATTTTCTAAAACTATCGTTAGAGGACCAACTTTTTTTTATGAATTGCAAGGTACGTAATCGATTTTTCCACATTGATTTGGCTTTGAATTTTATTTTTACCTTAACAACAAATATAAACTTAAATATTAAATTATGGAATAAATATAGAAGAATAAAAAACCTAAATTTTTTAATTTGGGATAACTATAACAAAATGAAATTGCAAACTCCTCAGTCTATAATTATTTTCAACGTATTTTAATTTTTTTTCTATATAAAAAAAAATCTATAATTGTATTATTACTTCTTAGCTTAACAATGAATAAAAAGAACAATTTGAGAACACACAATACCCATCCAAATAATAACAAGTAATGATATACTTCTTAGTTAACCCGAAGGCAATAATGGAATACCATGTGTGTCTCCCACTCCAACTTCCCAAAAGCCATACTACGCTCCATTACAATAATTCATACTCTAATTGCATTCTATTATTTCAAGATTACATTCTTTTTTGTCTTAATCAAATGTTTTCTAAAGGAAAATTATTAATTTTCTTGAAACAGTTTATTGCCATAGTTGCAATTAAAATACATTCAAAGACTCATTTTCCAAAAAGATAAGTCATGCCATGAAAGGAGACATGTTCCAGTGTCTTCGTAATTTAAAACTTCATTGGATTTAAAAAAGAATAAAATTTAAAATTATTAAATACTCTTTATTTTAAAGTAAATGAAATTATATGCTTATATAAACACACACCCTTTTTACTTAACTAATTGAAATTTTATATAAACTAGAGACAAACTCAAATTATAATATATATATATATATATATATATATATATATATATATATATATATATATATATATATATAATATAATAAAGAGATATAGATAGACATATATAAAAAATATTTATTCATTATGAATTATGAATTATAATTGAATAAAATAAAAAAAATTGTATAAAACTAAGTTAATCGGTTAATAAAGCAAAATAATACATGTAAAAGATATTTTACGAGATAATAAATAAGTAGATTGAATACTGAAATGTATACATTTTTAAATTTGTTAAAACTATATTTATTTAACTCGATGACTTAACACAATAATTTAATATATACATTCATATATTGTTTAAACGAGAAATGTGTTACGAGGGAGAATATAAAAAATATTTATGTATTATTCGTTATCGTAGACATAAGCGCTATCGTGTCTGTGTATACATATTTTTTAAATATAAATGATAGTATCTTAGTAAGTGATAATAATGTAAGGTTATTAAGTTAATATATAAAATAAATTTATATTTATTAAAAATGAAGTGAAATGTTAAAAATAGAGTGAAATGAATAGAAAGGTTAACTGTTGATGAATAAAACAAAAATTAAGATAAACAATTTTATAGAAAATAGGTAAAAATAACCATTAATTTTAAAAAATAATAAATAATTATATTATAAATGGTAGAATTGATATTATAAAATGTGGATACAAAAGAGGGAATCCTCTTTATTATTGTTAATAAAGTGAAATGAATAGAAAGGTTATTTGTTGATGAATAAAAAAAATTAAGATAAACAATTTTATAGAAAATAGATAAAAATAATCATTAATTTTAAAAATAATAAATAATTATATTATAAAGAATAAAATTAGTATTATAAAATGTGGACACAAAAAAGAGAATCTCTTTATTATTGTTATATTGTTATAGATAAAAAATTGAATAGAACTTAATCGGTCAATAAAGTACAAGAATACATGTAAAAGATATTTAAAGAGATTTTTGAAAGAGAATTAAACATTGAAATTTAATAATAATGAAACAGGAGTCTTCATAGTTTTAATTAATATAAGTATTTCTCCCGGCAGAATGAAATGGGTTTTCTTATCTTATCCTTTGGCGATAACATTAGATCTTTCCGACCCTTTCTGTCAATATATATTAAAAAGCTTGTAGCAAAAAGACGAAAGAAAAATCTCATACTCACAACAGATTTTTCTTTTGTTATCTCAAACCAGTGAAATCAAATCCTTCACAGAAGGGAGAGAGAAACATAGGAATATGGCAACCCAATTGAACCATGTGTTCAGAAGTTCAATTCTGAAGCACAAAACACAATCAGAGACCCCTTTGAGAACCTCACGAAGAACCCCAAGATTTGAAGTGATCAATGCAACAACATCTTCCACCAGAAGTGCAAGGCAGCTCATAGAGTCTGGCACAGTGAGGCCTGTATTGCCCAAAGATGCTTCCTTAGCCATAAACTCGGAGGGTTTTATTCTCCTTGATGTTAGGCCAACATGGGAGAGAGAGAAGGCACGTGTGGCAGGGTCTTTGCACGTGCCTATCTTTGTGGAAGACAAGGATAACAGCCCTATAACTTTACTTAAGAAGTGGGTACATTTTGGATACATTGGGTTGTGGACTGGCCAGTACCTCACTGCTGTGAATTCTGAGTTCCTTAGTCAAGTGGAAAATGTCATTCCTAGTAAGGACACAAAGCTTCTTGTGGCATGCGGAGAAGGATTGAGGTAAGCATAGTTTTAGTTGTACGAAATTATGATTATTTATAAGGTTACGTATCAAATTAGTATTTCACATTAAATTTGTTTCTATTTAAAACTGTGATATATTTTAGTTCGAAAATCTTTAAAATAAATTAATATACTCCTTTGAACCTAATTATTTAACATGTTAAACATTTTTTTACTTCACATTGAAGCGAGAACATGTTAAACGGTATAAGATGAAACTCAGGATCATATATATGCACACACCATTTGAGAGATGTATCCGAACTTCATAGCTCATATCAGTTAACAATCTTTTTTTCTAATCAGTAAAGTTACTAAAAACTTTGATTGAAGCTTTATGCTGGTTTGTGTTGTAAGATCTGACATTTCCCAGTTTACAAAATGAAGCAAGCAAGCAGAGGGATTTGATTATGGCTATGAAGGAGAATATTGATTTGTTGGTTTTGGTGAGTGATTCAGGTCAATGACAGCAGCTTCAAAACTGTACAATGGAGGTTACAAGAATCTGGGATGGTTGGCTGGTGGGTTTAATCGTTCAAAGGACAATGACTTCCCATCAGCAGAAGGAAAAGAGAAGTTGCAGCATGCTACAATTGGGGGAGTTTCTTACATATTCCTTCAGTTGCTCATATTTCTGAAGGCTGTGGGATAAGGAATTATTTTGACACCTTTTAAAATGTTCATGTTGTGCATCTTTTGAATCTGTAAGCCTCTGTAATCTAGTTACAAAACTACATTTTTGTGGATAGTCATTCCAGTTCCCTGTTTCATACAATTGCAGAAGTAGTTTCTCATTTATCCTTGCCAATATTTGATCTCTTTTTGTAATGATTTTTAGTTTTATTAGTTGGAATCAACTACAAGTAGACCCAAAATGGTGTTGAAAAGGTTTGAGGACAAAATCGTGGCAGTTGTGGATGTCATTGCGTTGCTAATTTTAACACTAACAATACATTAACCATTATATATACTCGAATCGATGACTATATCAAAATTTATACTTATATGATTTACACATTAATCTGCCTCCTGAAATGACTCATTTTTTATTTACTCAGCCATTATATAGGTTAAAAATGTCTCCACTAGCTATCACATAAAGAGGGTTATAAAGTCAAAATAAGTTTGACCCACTACAACATTAAATAAAATTTAGTAAAATAAATTAAGAAATATCATCTATTTCTCTTTAGTTGCCAAACTCTCATTAATTTGTCTATTACGACTCGAAGCATACAATACAAAATGACTTGGTTTAAATTTATAATAAACTTTCGTTCCTTTTTTAGTTTTTTATTTGGTGTGAAATAAATTTTTTCTTTCTTTCTTTATATCCTACATATTAATCAAAATAATTTAATGACTGAAGTTTGAAAATTAATATTTTAAGAGTAGTTTTTTAGCATTCCATTTTAATAGGATAATACTACTAAAATAAGACATCACAAATTTAATAATAAAAAACAGATAATCCATAAGTTAGAATATGTTATTACATTTATTCAGATGTATAACCATATAACATGCCATGTACTAACTTAAAGGAAACCAATACAAAAGAAAAAGACATAAAATTTTTCAAAATGATCTACCTATAAAGGACTTTAGGCAAGAAGCTAGACGATTGCATCTCCCTTAGATAGATCAACTCGTGTTTCTTCATATACTCACACCAATGAATAATGATCATGGAAAAAGAAGTAAACAACACAAGAAACATAAACACAAGAGAAGGTAAGCTAATTTATAAAACAAACAAATATTTATCTAGTAAACAACTTTCATCATAACGCTATACACTTCAACAAGTCATAGAGAAATATAACATACAATTAAAGAATTTTCTAGCTCAATTATCCGGATAAATACATTGATATCAAACTCTTTCAAATTATGTACCATAGTGAACGTTATTGCTCTACAAAGCCATTACTATTTCTTACTATTTCTTTTGCTCAAATATTTTACTATTTACTATTTACTATTTGAAATTTGAAAATAATTAAAGAAATAAAATTTTCAAATTTCATAACATTAATTCCCTCTGAGTATTCGACAACGTGTTCCTTGTGAAATTTTGAGCAACTTCTATACATAAAATTTGAATTATTTAAATTGTAAATAGTAAAAAATATTAAAAAAATTAAAAAAGAGTGATCAAAAGATGGAATTTTTCAAATTTTAGAACATAAATCCCCTCTGAGTTTGACCAACATGTTTCTTTTAAAATTTTGAATAATATTTATATATAAAGTGTGAATTATTTAAATTGTAAATATTAAGAAATAGAAAAAAAAATTAAAAAAGTGTGAAAAAAACATGAAAATTTTTAAATTTCAGAATATCAATCTCCTTTGAGTATTTGTCAACAAGTTATTTATGAATTTTTTGTGTTCAATTTTTATATATAAAATATTAAGTATTTAAATTATAAATAGTAAAAAAAATTAAAAAACTGTTCCCAAAAATGAAAATTTTCAAATTTCTGAACAATAATCCCCTTTGTGTATTTCCAACGAATTTCTCATGAAATTTTGAGCAATTTTTATTTATAAAATATGAATTATTTAAATTGTAAATACTAAAAAATAGTAAAAAAAATAAAAAAAAATATTACCAAAAGATGGAATTTTTCAAATTTCATAACATTAATTCCCTTTGAGTATTGGACAACGTGTTCCTTGTGAAATTTTGAGCAATTTTTATATATAAAATGTGAATTATTTAAATTTTAAATAGTAAAAACAGTAAAAAAAATTAAAAAAGTGTTATCAAAAGATGAAAAGTTTCAAATATCAAAATGTCAATCCAGTATGAGTATTGACCAATATGTTTCTTTTGAAATTTTGAATAATATTTATATATAAAGTATGAATTATTTAAACTGTAAATAATAAGAAATAGTAAACAAAATTAAAAAATTGTTACAAAAAGATAGAATGTTTCGAATTTCAGAACATTACTTCTCTTTGAATATTGGACAACGTGTTACTTGTGAAATTTTAAGACATTTTTTTTATGTAAAATGTGAATTATTTAAATCGTAAATAGTAAGAATAGTAAAAAAATTTAAAAAGGTGTTATCAAAAGTATTGACCAACGTGTTTCTTTTGAAATTTTGAATAATATTTATATATAAAGTATGAATTATTTAAAATCTAAATAGTAACAAATAGTTAAAAAATTAAAAAAATTGTCACAAAAAGATGAAAAATTTCAAATTTCAGAACATTAATTCCCTTTTAGTATTGCAGAATGTGTTCTTTGTGAAATTTTAGGCAATTTTTATGTACAAACTGTGAATTATTAAAATTGTAAATAATAAGAAATAGTAGAAAAAAATTAAAAAATTGTTACAAAAAGATGAAATTTTTCAAATTTTAGAACATTAATTCCTTATGAGTATTAGACAACTTATTCCTTGTGAACTTTTGAGCAATTTTTATACATAAAGTATTAATTATTTAAATATTAAATTGTAAAAGATAGTAAAAAATAGTAAAAAAAATTAAAAAAGGGTTACCAACAGATGCAATTTTTCAAATTTCAGAACATTAATTTCCTTTGAGTATTGGAGAACGTGTTCCTTGTGAAATTTTGAGCAATTTTTATACATAAAATATGAATTATTTAAATATTAAATTGTAAAAGATAGTAAAAAATAGTAAAAAAAAATTAAAAAAGGGTTACCAACAGATGCAATTTTTCAAATTTCAGAACATTAATTTCCTTTGAGTATTGGAGAACATGTTCCTTATTAAATTTGGAGCAATTTTTATATATAAAATGTAAATTATTTAAATTGTAAAATAGTAAGGAATAGTAAAGAAAAAATTAAAAAAGTGTTACCAAAAGATAGAATTTTTCAAATTTCAGAACACCAATCTCCTCTGAGTATTTGCTAACAAGTTTCTTGTTAAATTTTGAGCAATATTTATATATAAAATATTAACTATTTAAATTGTAAATAGTAAAAAATAGTAAAAAAAATTAAAAAAGTGTTCCCAAAAAATGAAATTTTTAAATTTTAGAACACCAATCTCCTATGAGTATTGGTCAATGACTTTCTCGTGAAATTTAGAACAATTTTTATATATAAAATATGAATTATTTAAATTGTAAATAATAAAAAGTAGTAAAAAAAATTAAAAAGTTTTATCAATAAGAGTGAATTTTATAAGTGTTTATATTTTCCAATCACATAATTGAATTCATTTTATTTTTAATTTATGGTTTTTTTTTATATATATATATATATATATATATATATATATATATTATTATTTTTTTTCTAACCATTTTTTTATAATTTTGAAACTTATGTTGGATCATGATGATTAATGATTTAATTATATTACATTATAAATGAACAAAACTTGGAATAAATTATTATTTTATATGTGAGTAAAACAATGTTTTTAATCTGGTTTTGATAGAACATATTTACTTTTTTATTGGCTTTTGTCCATAAAACTTTTATAGACATTTTCTATAAGCTCTGATTTATTAGAACTTTTTTGGCCGATAAATTTTACCCTCATCATATTATTGAGGATCAAACTTTTTAATTAGACCAAATTACTGATTTTATTAATTTGAAGTTAAAATATTTCATTGGTTCATATTTTTGTTCAAAAATCTCAATTAGGTCCTAAGATTTTTTTAGTCTCAATTAGGTTCATAGTTTTGAAAATGCGTAACAATTAGGTCAATTTTGTTAATATGGTGGTAACTCTGTTAAGTATGTACCATATGTCATCTCCTCAATTTTTTGATTTTTTTTAATTTTTGTTTGAAAATTATTCATGCCACGTGTCACGTCAATATTGTGCCACGTGTCAGTCAGTAAGGTGATTACATTTGGTCCATATATTTATTATTTTGATTACATTTCAGTCCATTTATTTTAAAATTTTAAATATCTTTATTTTAACCTTTTACAAAATTATATAAAATTTTATATTTCAATTTATAAAATTGTTATTTTTAAATCAACTCTAACATTTGTATATAAATTATTTAAAAATTTTTTGTAACAAGTTAAAATAAACATTTTAAAATTTTAAAACAAAATATAAGTAAAGTTTAATATAAAATAAAAATTTAAATAAACTGAATATTATTAAAATGTTTAATTAAAATATCATTATAAAATTTATATAAAAGTTAAATTTGATCTCAATTTGGAGAGGATGAAATTGAAAATTAAAAAGAATGGACTAAAATATAATCAAAATAAGAAATATATAGACCAAATTGAGATTCAGACAATGACTTGACACGTGTCACCTTACTGACTTGACACGTGGCATAATATTGATGTGACACGTGACGAATAATTTAAAAAAAATTAAAAAATTAATAAAAAATTAAATTTTCTTTTAAAAAAATTAAAAAAAAACAAAAAAAGGAGCTGACACGTGGCACATACTTAACACCGTTACCACCGTACTAACAGAATGGAACTAATTGTTATGCATTTTCAAAAATGTGGATCTAATTAAGATTAAAAAAAATCTTAGGACCTAATTGAGATTTTTGAATAAAAATGTGGATCAATAGAATATTTTAACCTTAATTTAATGTAGCCAAATTCAATTGGCTTAAGCATTCAATAAATGTAAGATCTATTTAGTTTAGTTTTAAAATGTTATTTTCAAAGATTTCAAATGAAAACGAATTTGAAGCCAAGTTTTATAAGAGGTATATCAAACAAAATCTCGATCAAACAAGCACAATATATGGTTGCTTAAAAGTTTGGAAGAATTCATATTAAAATGACAATTATGAGATTAAAATGCATGTCTAAAGGTATCTCAAACTAATTATTTATATCAAGTGAAAAGTTTGACAATTATGAGATTAAAATGCATAATTGTTTATAAGGCTCAAATACAGTTTTAGTATTTTTATTTTGCTCAATCGGCAATGCTGGACCCTTTAATATAGAGACATTTAGTTTCTGTATTTTGATCAAATTATGAATTCTAAACGTACGTTTTTATTTTATTTTGGTTCAACTGAATTTCAGACCAATATATTATATTCACTAAATTTCCATAAGAACAGTTTAACTAATTAAAATATAAGTAATAAAAATAAACAGAATTATATATTAGACCAAAATTACAGGTTTTTAAAATAGAAAACTAAATATCTCTATTTTAACGGGGGACTTATTTCTTAAAAAAATAAAATAAGGGACTATAATAGGAAAAAAAAATTGTATTTGTTCCTTTATGAAAAGATCGACATTGTATTGCAATATATAATAAAATATTAATCCTTGATCAAATCAACTTTACACCACCATAGATGATAACATAAACTTTCGTACTATATACACATACATGGTCGTATTCCTTACTTAATCATCACAATATATACAATAGTAACATCAACAGCTACCTCACGCAAATGAATTTTAGGTCATTTATGAAATGAGAAACGCCTAATTAGGTTTGTGTGAACTCTTATCATCATGCATTGTGTCGTCAGTGTGGCCCTTAGGTTTTTCAAAATAGACATGCATTCGAATCTTGTACCATGTTCTCTTGCAAAACCCCACAAAAGTCCATGCACTTCTGATAAAAAATCCACTTTTAGATCTTCTCATTTGGTTGTCATCTTCTGTGTTTGGTGAACATGAATTCATCTTTGATATTCAATGAAGAACAAAGAAAGTGAACAATAATTAGGTGAAATCAAAGTGATAAGGCCTTTCATTCAATGTATTTCTCTTTTTCTCTTTGTTCAAGGACAATATTAGGGTTTCTCAAGAATGAGACTAGGTTCTTTCCTTATTTATTTCTACCTCTTGTATTGTCTTTTATACAAGCATGGTGACGGAGTGTGTTTTCTTTGGCAAGTGATTTTGATCTGTTTGTTGTAGTATTCTACGTGTATATGTACTGTATTTAGTATGTTTCTAGGTTCTGTTTTGTGTGATCAGTTAGTGTTGGCTACTTTTTTCCCTAATTTTGGTCATGATGGGCTTTAGACATGTGTCTAAAAATCTTGTTGGATACAAAGATAAAAGAATATCTAAAATGCTCACTATTTTTTTCTAATAAAGAGTTGAGAAAAAATAACTTATATCTAAACATTACATGCTGCACCAAACATTAGACTTGTTTTTCTTGTGTGGTGGTTAGATGAGTCGGAAAAGATTGAGTATCACGAATTAATAAAAAGTGGTGTAACCCACATGAAAGAGAAAGAGGAGTGTCAAATAAGAAAAAATCTATTTTATATATAAAAGATACATTAAAAGAATAAAACTGACAATTTGAAATTTTGTATCCAATCCATTACTAAAATTTCAAAATTTTCTTAAAAACATGAAGACTACTTGTATTTATATCAAGACAAATATCTTCTATATCAACTCTTTAATGAGTGGGATATAATAATATAAGCGTTTACTTATGACATAACTTCAAGTAATCTAAGAATTGTATTTGTTTTTATCCTTCTTTTATAGAAAGATAATATTATAAAAAAACTATCAAAGAATTATCAATTTTATGATAAAAAAATATGTTAATTCACAATAGAAACTATTTTAGTTACCAATTTAGAGACCAATTATATATTTTTGAAACTATTTTAGTTACTAATGATTTTTAAATTATTAAATTGGTCACTATAGTGACTAATAATTTTTAGTCACTAAAATTGGTCATTGATAAAGAATTTTCTTTTAGTGTAAAAAATCTTACAAATATTGATACAAATTTAATTAATGAGATTATTTATGTAAGAAAACTTGCACCTATGAGTAAAACAAGAAAAAAAATAAACTTCAGCAAGACAAAAATATATAAGATATTGACGAAAATAAAAAGGAAAAAAAAAGAGAGAGAAAAGATTACAAGACTTAGGAGATGAAAAATGGTGCATCACTTTTAGAATAAAATGGAGACTCTTCAAGAGAAACTCATTATCACTTGACTTATAAGAATCAATATACGTCTCAAAATTATAAGAATCAATGTAAGTCTCAAAACTCATACTTTGCACTTAAAGTGTTCATAATTTTCTCTCAAAATTTAATATATCAAAAGTGTTTTACAAAAGAAGAAGCACGACTTGTATAAATGTAAATGTAAATGCAAATAAATTAACGTCGTTGGTGTAAAATGAATCTAGAAGGAGGAGAAATTCAGAGAAAATGAGTTATCATTTTAATTTACTATTGATAACTTATGTGATTATATATCTTCCTTAATTAACATAAAAGAACATCCAAGAATTAGTTTTTAGTTTTTTTTGGACCGCAAAAGAAATCTTAAGTAAGTAAAATCTAAAACAAGCGTGCAAACTCAAATACATACAAAGACAAGAACATGCATTTTTCATGTTGAAAAATAAGACTAAAATATACATACTTGACCTTCCTGAAAATTTTTCACATGGAGCCAACAATGTCACTATTTCAAGTCAACTATTATCTTAGATTTGCAATAGTCTCATGTGTTGATTGGAATCTTTTAAAAAGTGATATATTCACTTAGTTGAAACTATGAAGTATTAGATTTTATTTGCTCATTTTGAAAAATGAAAAAACATCAGTATTAAATTGAAATACAATGTATTGATTTTAATATTTTCCAAATACATGATAAATATACTATCTTTTGAAAAGAGTATATAAACTTGAAAATAAATAAAATACCACAGTATGATTAGATTTGAAATATATATATATATATATATATATATATATATATATATATATATATATATATATATATATATATATTTAATATTTTCTAATATCGAACTTGAGAAAAATGAAATATAATAAGAACAATATAAATATATTCATGCTATTTTTTTTTGTATTTTATAGAAATATGTCATATTAATTTTGATGTATACGAATAAAATATTAAATAATTTCAAATTAATATAAAATTGTGTAAACATAACTAATGTGAAATGTATTTCCAATCCAATTATAAATTTTAAGATAATTAATGAATAATTTTAGTAGATAACTTTTAATAATTTAAATTATTTATATTTGTTTTTATAGAATTCAAAGGATTTTGCGAAATTTTTATTTTTTAACTTTTTAATCTATAAAAAGTTAAATATGAGGTACACATTATATTTTAAGAAAATAAAAGCAATACATTGCTTATATAATTTATTAAAATATCAATAATTTATATATAACATGTTTTCATCAATATGATTGTTTATGAAATCTTGAAATTAAGTTTCAGTATTATTTGGATTGGATTTTTGTCAAGGTGATTAATTTAGTGTAAGTTAAATTTAATATTATGAAATTTATATTCAATAAATTAATTGGGTATAAGTTATTTGAGTTGAAGATTAATTCAAAGTTATTCCAGTATAATTTTTGTTTATACCGAGTCAACCTCTTTTTAAAAAGAAATACTTTAATTTTAGTTTTAAATAAATGATATAAATAAATGATATAAATACATGTGTGATTGTAATAATTATTTTTATAATAGACTAGAACATTTTATAATTTATTACTAAATTTTAACAAAATATATTATACTAAATATAAAATTTAAAATACATCTACTAATTCATAAATATTATAACATTATTTTCAAGCCAAATTATACCACTAAATTGTAATTCTCTTTTTGAATTTAACCAAACTTCTATCTATTTTATTTAACTTTATTTATCTAATATTATTCACTTACTCAAATCTAACCGATAATACTCCCAACATTCTTTAAAATCTCTTTGAATATGTTGGATGATTTTTATTTGTATGGAGGTACTTGAAACAAGTTTAGAGTTTGAATATTTTATACAATTGATGATAATTTTTTATATTATATTTGTACATGCAGATTATAATTTATATATTAAAAATCTTTTAGTTGGTTTCTTTATGTTTATCTAGCAGATGTAAAGAAAAAATTTATTTGAAAAATAAAATAGCTTTGTTTGAAATATTTATTTCTATTTTAATAGATTAAAATATATTTAATCTATTAAATGTTCTTTTAAGTTTTTTAATTAGATATGAAAAATATTGTAATAATTTGAATTTATTATTTTACTTGAATTTATAAGCATTGGAATTTTATATTGTTTTAATGGATTAAGTCACCTAAATTTAACACTTCAATGATTTTAATGAATTAATTAAAAATATATTTGGATGGATTAAAATATTTAGACAAGACATTCCATTAATTTCACAACTAATAATGCAAGTTATTTCAAACAATCCTTATATAATAAATTTAGAAAAGCTTTATAATTTTTCCAAAACTTTGAAATAAGTTTTGTAAGTGAAGAAACACTTGTGAAGTTACTATATTGATTTAATAAAATCATAATATTGAGCAAATCAAATTGAGACCACATTTTTTTTCAACATCTTAAGTTTAAACTAAAATAACATATAGCTTCTTGTTTCGGTCTCGAACTAATGACCAAACCAGAACGATAATTTTTCTATAATTCACACTTTGTTTCTCACTCTTTTTAGACTTGCCTTCCTATCCCAAGATTTCTAGTATATATAGGGCAGTTAGTTGTGGAACCGTTCTCTGTTGTCGATATTTCAGCTAATCAATTAGCCCACTATCTTCTTTTGTAATCCTGCATGCATACTATTCCTAAAATGTAGGGATATTTTAAAGACATTTTAAAGGCACGTTGTATTTGTTGCACTTTCTTTTGACGCCATGTTTCCTCCTTTGGGACTGCTTCTTTTGGGCTATTGTTGGGCTATATCACTGGGCCATCTGCTTGTGTACAAGCATGTTTTTACAGTTTAACCGAGCTGTCTGACTTATCATTCACTACAGCAAAAATGACTTTAGACAACAATAAATTTGTCCACGAATATAAAAGCGTTGCCTAATCATAGTATAAGCAACAATTTTATACGCATGGCTTAAAGTATTCCAATGGCAACGGTTTACAAAATGTGGATACTTTATGCCATATTTATTTCTTTGTTGGCTTTAAAATGTGTGGACTATACCATAAAACCGTTGTCTGTAATAAATTTTAAAAAATAAATTTAATAATTTTGAAAATATAAATTTTAGCACCGAAGTATGAGTGAGTTAGTGAAATTGGTATCTAGCAAAAAATGAAAAACCTGTAATTATTCCCTCCACTTTGCTAATTCTTGGTTCCCACTCACTCACTTGGTGTCCAAATTAAAACCTATTTTCGTAAGGTTCCCTCTTCTCGACTCCATCACCACCTGCGAAACCCACTCCGTCTCGACTCCATCACCACCTGCGAAACCTGCTCCGTCTCCACTCCATCACCACCTGTGAACCCGCTCTGTCTTCGCGACTCCATCACCATCTGTGAAACCCGTTCCGTCTTCTCGACTCCATCACCACCTGCGAAACCCGCTCCGCCTTCTCGACTTCATCACCACCTGCGCAACCTCTGCTTCGTCTTTTCTCGACTCCATCACCACCTGCGAAACCCGCTCCGTCTTCTCGACTCCATCACCACCTGCGAAACCCTTCACACCGTCCATCGTTAATCAGCCAGCGACTTACCACCGTGGTCGTCGTGCTGTCATCAGTTCTCGTGGTCGTCGCGCGATTCACCTCTTCGTTGCACGATTCAGCCTCGTCGTCGCGCATTCACCTTCGTCGTCGCGCCCTCGTGTGAGTTGTCGTCGTCTTCGAGCTATAGTGATTGAATAGTAAGGCTTCTGTAGGTCTTAGAAACTGAATAATAAGGCTTTTGTAGGTCATACAGCTCAACAGGAAGCATCACCTTACTA
>Ga0209589_1008579_pt1 | contig 15882 bp, 15 predicted proteins | sample CowpeawhiteBW_FD_187525 | JGI IMG/M metagenome (GOLD analysis project Ga0209589, IMG submission 187525) | Root nodule microbial communities of legume samples collected from California USA - Cow pea white BW (SPAdes) (version 2) | ecosystem: Host-associated > Plants > Roots > Nodule | place: USA... | reverse complement strand
CGCGAACCGAGGCCTATAGCTGTCTTTGGCTTCGGGTGTTAGCTGAACCGAGGCATAAAACTTGGCTGGAATTACAAAAATGCCACCGCACCATTATATGCTTCGGTTCCTGGCCAACCGAGGCATATAAGGCGAGGTAAAAAGGAAATTCTGCACTAGTGTGTTCTACTTTCTCATTTCTAGCCAATATGGGACTTAGATTCATACTTAGATTCCCAACAAGGGAAACACTAAATGAGGTTGGAATGGAGGAAGAAGACATGTCACAAAATTTCATTTCAATTTTGCCATACCAATCTATCAACAATTATTCGTCGATAAACAATTATTACAACCTTATCAATGAATATTACCAATGGATATTTGATCCATAAATTCACCAATACGTCGCTAATTTCTCTTGATAATTACATATTATTGATGAATTTTAATCTCTCGGTATATTCTACTGATAAATCCAATTTTTCTAGTAGGGTTAGAGGAACGAGATCTCTTTCTAACATTTATCTATGGTACACTGTTTTTGTTGAATATGAAGAAGTTGTCATTGATAAAAAAAATTATTGGAATTATTAAACAAAATCTAATACTATATACAATTCTAAACTAACAAATGGAAACTTTCTCTATAAAATAATATATCTGATCCACTTGAATTCAAATTTTTCATTCTACAAAAGGTAAAATTGCTAACGTGTCAATCAACCAGAATTTACAGCGTTTTAAAAAAATTCAAAATGCTCACATTATCAGGTTCAAAAAGTTTCTTTCTCTCTCTCTCTCTCTCTCTCTCTCTCTCTCTTTTCTTCTCCTTTCTTTCCCAGTCTACACTCTTTAGCTTCTTGTCAACCTTCCTCTTTTCTCTATTTTTCTCACGCACAGACAACACCTCTTCATCTTCCTCTTTTCAGCTGTTTCAAATAAGAAGATCTGAATATATCACCTTTCTCAATCAAGCAACTAATTTTCTTCTTATATTTTTTCAGATCTAACTTTTTGAAGCGTTTTGTTACAGGTTTAAACCCAAAAGTCGTTTTTATTTTGATTTTTGTGAATCTAACATCTATTTTTCTTCTTATATTTTGTCAGATCTAACTTTCTCATGCCTTTTTTTACAGGTTTAACCCCAGAAGTCGATTTTATTTTGAGTTTTCTCAACCGAACAACTCATTTTCTTCTTATATTTTCTGAGATCTAAATTTTTCATGCATTTTTTATAGGTTTTAACCCAGAAGTCGATTTTATTTTGAGTTTTCTCAACCAAAAAACTCATCTTCTTCTTATATTTTGTGATATCTAACTTTTTCATGCGTTTTTTTACAGGTTTAAAACCAGAAGTCGATTTTATTTAGAGTTTTCTCAACCGAACAACTCATTTCTTCTTATTATTTGTCAGATCTATCTATTTCATTCATTTTTTTAGAGGTTTAAACCCAGAAGTCGTTTTTATTTTGATTGTTCTCAAAATATAAGAAGAAACGTTTTTCATATTCCAATATTAAATAATAAATCAGAAGCCAAGAAACGTTTCATTTTTTAAAATTTCTTTTCATTTCTCAAGGTAAAATTAATTGCACTGTCCAGAGTTATCAACACTTCTCAAGATGATAATCATGATTGCTCTACGTAATCAACATTAAAACGCTTTGATTACCGCTACATCTCTTCACATTTAAACAATTCTCAAGACGATAATCATGATTGCTCTACGTAATCAACACTAAAACACTAAAACACTAAAACGCTTTGATTACCGCTACATCTCTTCACATTCAAACAATTCTCAAGACGATAATCATGATTGCTCTACGTAATCAACACTAAAACTCTTTGATTACCATTACATCTCTTCACATTCAAACACTTCTCAAGACGAAAATCATGATTGCTTTACGTAATCAACACTAAAACGCTTTGATTACCGCTACATCTCTTCACATTCAAACAACGCTGCTACGTTTACAATTTACAAGTTATCTTCTTTCAAGGATACTCATCTGTGTTCATCTGTTTAGATCAGATTTCCAGAATTGCTTCTCCATTACACAAAAGGTATGCATGTATAATTATTACACTTTTATGACCTATGCTTCTGTTCATCATCTTCTATGTTTCATCAACATTATCTTTTTTCTTTATCATCTTCTCTGTTTCATCCTCACCATTTTCTTTCCCATTAGACAAACATTTTTAAACTGCTCTATCCTCACCATCTTCTTTTCCATTAGACTATTACAAATACCTCTCTTCACAGTCCAAAAACGCACCTTCCTCTACAATTTTCAACTTATCTTATTTTTCTCATACTCATCTGGGTTAATCTTTCTATATATCAGATACAAAAGTGCTTTCCATTACACAAAGGTATGCATGTTTAACTTTTATATTTTTATGAACAACACGCTTTTATGTTTCATCATCTTTTCTGTTTCATCATCTTCTATGTTTCATCATCATCATCATTTTCCTTTTTTATCATATTCTCTGTTTCATCATCACCCACTTCTTCTCCATTACATAAAGGTATTCATGTTAAACTTTTAACTTTTTATGAACTACACTTCTCTTCACAGTCCACATGAAAAAAATTTGTTTCGTGATATTCTGTTTTTCATCATAACTATGTTAAACTTTTACCTTTTTATGAACTACACTTCTCAGATCATCATGTTCTCTGTTTTTCAATGTTTTTTAAATATTTTATACCATCTACTTAGATGACGACGAAACAATGCATATTGGGTGATCAATCCATACTTGCAACCAAGTGGAAGGGTGGATTATTTACTATGTTCATCGAAGAACAGATTTTTTTTAATTCATCAGTTATAAATTATTCACCATTATTATTCTCTGTTGAATTTAAATAATATATTTTTGATGAACTTTCTTTTTTGTCAAGGATTTTGGTGACGTCAACCGATTGTTTGTCATTACATTAGAACGTGAACTGGGTCCAGTTTGGACAATTTCTGATAACAAGGGTAATATGCACCATGTTACCTTCAACATGGATATTTATAATCCGAGGATTACTGATGGCTGGTGTGATATAAGAAAATTCTATGATTTAAAACCACCGAGACTATGTTACTTAAGGCATACTGGAAATTCTGTTTTTGAAATACACCTTTATGATCACTGTTTAGAAACAACTTTGCAAAAATTTCAAAGTCATGTTCGATCAAATCTTCCACTCACAACGTCAAAATTAATTCACTTTGAGTTCCGCCTTTCTAAATACAACTGCAAATCAAGCTCTCTGGTGACCTTTCTTACCTTTTTCTTTGTAATCTGTATACCATTATTTATGTCTTTTTTTAATCTTCGCTTTAATATATATATTTTTTGTTTCCGCAGGATTTGAATTCATACCTATGTAAGTATTTTCGCAATAGTAATTTCACAGAAATTGTGCTTTACGGTCCAAAAGCAGAAGTGCAATGCAAGTTGTTAATTAGAGCTAGATCGGTGAAGATTGGCAGTGGATGGAAAAAGTTTTGTGAACTACATGGACTAGAGGAAAGAGATATAATACTTCTTGAGGTTGACGGTGAAAAAGCAAACAACGATTTCAATGTGCTGCTTAATATATATGACTCTTATCATGGCCACTGAAATCATCCCTGAACAATTATTATTTTAACGGATTACTTATTTTGTATGGCCACTGTAATATTTTGTATGAATTATTATAGACATTTATTAGATTATATATATATATATATATATATATATATATATATATATATATATATATTTGGTAAATACAACTTTTTAAATCTGATATAATTTTAACTGCTACATATCTTCTTCCATATACGAATATCTTTGCCATTTAATTCATGTCAGACCCCCAAATGTCATATCATTCATTAAGCCTTTTTCAAATAAATTTTATATTTTAAAAGATATGACCAGGATTTATTTCAGATACATCTCATTTTTTAAAATTTCAACTAAAACTTAATATGATTTTAAAAAAGTAGATCGATATGACTTCTGCACTGCTCGAGTACCTTTATTAATTCTTTCCACATTTTTTTCTGTCGTACCAATCCCTGATATGATTACCTTTTTTTTATACGAATATAGTTTTTTTGAATATTTGATATTATATATTATTAAATTAATTCATCCAACACATTTGTCTTCTCCAGGAAGTTTCTCGCACTATTGTATGTCATCTAATTTGTATCTATTTTGTTATAATCAAGTATATTGTGTAGTACACTTTTTTGTTCTCTTTTTGTACAATTTAATTAATTATTATTCATCCAAATAACTTTTCTCTTTTCTTTGCCAAGTCTGGATTCATACAAACCATCTTCCACCAAAGGTAGGTACTTGATTTGTTTTTGTTAACAAATATAGTAATACATGAAGCGTAGCAGTTCATATGTTCTTTTGTACAGTTGTAGGGTTTGTCCATTTGTTAACAAATCCTGAAAAAACATCTTCGCACATTGCTTCTTTCTTAAAATTATTTGTTTATACACCCATACTTTTTTGCAGATCTTCATTTTTTCCATATTAGTGATTCAATTAATGGTTCACTGCTCAATACATCACGCCAAGAGGTAATGTTATCATTTAAAAGTAAGTTGTTCATGGTTCATCTTCATCAAAATGCTTTTTTTCTTTTATTTTCCTTTTATATGAAACTTGTGAAAAAATCAATTGCAACAGATTACTGGTTTCTGACATCAATAACTGTTTTTCGCAGTTTTCACAAAAAATTGATAGTATGATTTCTGTAAATGTAGGTCAATTTTTTTTTTCTATTAACATCTCATGTCTATTACTCCATGTTTGCAGATTACTTAATGCTTTTGTACTTCTTGCTTTCCTTAACCATTTCAAAGTTTATAATCCAATAACCTATGAACCTTTACTTTTTCAAAAATTGCCAAATCCATGTTATCTTTTTCTTACTGTCCTTGACCAAAAAGATGTATATTACTCTATAGCTGCTTTGAACCTTTTATTTATTTTTATTTATTTTATTTTTCTGAATTAAATCTTTTAGAATTAATTATTATCTTCTTTATGTGAGTTTAAATATGTCACCAATCTAATACTCACTTTTTTACTTCTCATTTCTTCAATATCTTTGTGTTGAGATCAACACGTCTCTCTCTGAAGTTCAAAAGCAAAGTCAAAATGTAAGCCAAGTTACTCTAGAAAAGGAGAACTGGAATATCATCGTTAGGGTGATACGTTCATGGTTCGTTCCAGATTTCACTAAACAGAGGTGTCCTTTTTCCATGGAGTTGGTTATTCAAGACAAAGAGGTTATTATTCTTCTAATTATTTACCATCATTGTTATGAACAAAATATGTGTATCTTAAACATCTTTATATTTATTATATTGAGCTATTTCAGGGTTCTAAAATACATGCTTCCATCAGACGTACTCTAATTTACAAATTTCAGACTGAAATTTCTGAAGGTCATGTTTATGCCATTTAAAATTTCAGTGTTGCTCCCAATTCTGGAATATACAGAACTACGCACCACCCTTATAAGATTAATTTCCAGTTTGGTACCAAAGTTAGTTTGCTTGATGGTAACTTGGTTCTTGATCTGAAACCACAATACACACCTTTGTCATTATTGACAACCACTGGATTTGATATTGATTATTTAGTTGGTAAGTTAATATTTTTTGTTTTTCTACCATTCATATTTTTTAGTTCTCAACAATTATTTTGACCTTATATGTTATGACTTCTATTATTTTTTATTTAGATATATTGGGATTACAGGTCGGAGTGGGTACTGAAAGAGAATTGCAAGTTGATGGAAAGACAACAAAATTAAATGTCATTGCAATAGAACCTGATGGGTATTTTATTTCTATGCTATACTACATACCTTTTTATTTCTGTTTAAATAATGATTTCACATAACATTTATTGAATGTTTAGGTTTCGAATAGAATGTACTTTGTTTGGTATTTATGTGGATGAACTGAATGTATTTCTTTCAAGTGGACAAGTACAAAATTGTGCTATAAGTATATAATTTGCGAAACTCAAAACTTTTCAAGGTAAACTTCTGTGACTTCTTTTTAGTTTTGTTATATTACAATTTTTTCCATGGTACTTTGACATACACTATCTTTTTAAATTTAGATAAGGTTCAACTTCAAAATTGCAAGTTCTGCACTAGGATTAAGTACAATGTTAACTTCAAGGAGGCATCTGAACTTAAATCAAGGTAATGTTAAAATTGTTATTCATTTATTGAAATACTTGATAATTTTTTAGTTAATCCATTTTTGTAACTTTAATTTCTATTGCACAGAATGTTTGAGAACAATGAATCTCCCTCTCAAGGATTAACGCAGCTCTCTCAGACTTCCAAACATACTGTGGAAGAAGACTTTTTAACTCTTACACCTAGGACGACCATTCAAGGTCTTAAAGATTGTAAAGAGGTTAGAATGACTTCTAAATTATTTCATGTAATTTTGTTGTTGTGAATACCTTTTTTCATTAATCTTTTATATATTCAAAGGTTGCAACTTTCATATTGTTTGGAACCATTAACCATATCTTGGATGAGGATGACTGGTGGTATACGGCTTGTGTTTGCAACAAAGTTGTTTATCCAGATTCAAAGATGTTCTTTTGCGAGAAGTGTAACAAGCATGTTATAAAAGTCTTTCCAAGGTTAACTTTAACTTTATTAAACTTAATGCCAATTTACATATATGATTATAATTTACACTTTTGGGAATTAATACTTTTATATATTTTACAGATATAGGATTAAGGTTCGAGTTATTGACTCATCCGATTCCACCACATTTGTTCTGTTTGATAGGGATGCAACCACCCTTTTCAAAAAAACCTGTGCTGATATGTTAGAGTCTCATGATAAGGTATACTCTTGAATATATCAACTTATATATATACAGTAATAAGGACAGTGCGATATATCTCTCTGAATATGATTTTAAATTACTTTGTTATCGTAGATGAATGGTTGTGGGAATTTTCCTAAGGAGTTTGAAGAATTAGTTAATAAAAGTCTGCTGTTTAAAGTTGAAAGTAGGAACGATCAAACTTTCAAACTTGAACAATCTTTCAGAGTGAAGAAAGTATGTCTTGATGATGATATAATTCAGAAGTTCAATGATTCTTCGTTGAAATCTGTGGTAATATATAACTTTAAATATACAATTTACATTTTAGAATTTACATATATGTAAGTTCTTAATCATTTAATTTTCTTAACCTTCTTGAAGGATGTTTATGCTGGCAATGGTGAGTTTAGCAGGGAAAAACAACATGTAGTCAATGAGTCTACTGTTGATATTGCAGAGGTATACAAATTTAATAAATTTCAATTTTTGTTAATGACATATTATTTTATTAATTTTATTTGTTTTTAACCTGTACTATAGGATTTATTAGTCAGATTTACCAAAGAAACAATTGAGTGTGCATCCTAATCTCCTGACTTAATCAAAGATACTGCTACGAATGAGGATGGTATCAGTTCACTTAAGAGAGAATATGCAAAGAAGACCTTACCACTTGAATCTATCGAAGAAGACATTGTTCCACTGAAGCTGCTAAAAAGAAATATTAAGAAGGAAAAATTAGTCAAAGAATAAATGATTTTAGTTTTAATATTTAAAGACAATTTCTTTTATGTTTGACAATTTGGGACCGTAATATGTGTACGCATGATTATGTCTTCAATTTCCTTTAAACTATAACTTTGATGTTTAATTTGATGATAACTATATTATGCTTTTATTATGCTTTTATTTGTTACAAATTGTATAATTTTATTTCTTCAATCCGTTGGTTTGTAAAATATTGTTGACATTTTTCAATTATTGTCAACAAACTTGACTGCCAGCTACATCAAAACTTTTCAAAATTGATATTATTTTTTAGCATCAATTATTTTTTAGTATAATCAAATAACTTTTATCAAAAACTTATTTAGAAATTCCAATTTATTAGTTATATTTATTTTCATAAATGCATGATATCTTTTTCTTAAATAATTCTCATTTCTTATTTACATTGGTTTTCATAAATAATATATATTTGGCAAACCAATTAAATGTTGACACATTTTAAGTTATGACAACAGGCTGCCATACACAAATTTGAATCATTTTTCTTTGTAATGGTTACCAAGTTTATTAAATAAATTCCATTTTAATTTTCATATATATCAAAAAGTAAAATTTAATATATCATAAATTTACAACCAATTATTATATATTAACTTACTAAGTCAATTTCGATTCGATTGGTCTTAATATAATAATATATATATATATATATATTAATATTTATCTCTATATATATTATATAATATTTATCTCTATATATATTATATAATATTTATCTCTATATATATTATATATATATAGATATAGATTTTTGTTGTTACTTTATTATATCCACCGTATTTAATATTATAAAAAAAAGTCTTTATTTTATTATATATTATATTATATTATGATATTATTATATTTAAAAAATATTTTATAACGTAATATCTTTATAATTTTATATTGTCCTTTTAATGGTCTGCCCGTTTTCCAAAGTAATAATTACATTACTGTTTTGAAATCTAATTGTAATTGTCCCGTCTTTTCATGTGGGATTTTTCCTCTATAAATGTTCATCTGCATTTTACCATCAAAACCACACTTGAAGATAAGTTCCATCATATTCTCCATTTTCTAACTCTATTTCTACTTCCATTCTGAAAGTCCTACCAAATGGAGAACAACTTCAACGAAGAACAAGTTCTTAATAGAATGAGTAGGTACCAGTTCTCTATTATCCACCTTCAGGATGAGGTACGTCTTTGGTAAATTTTTGTATAAATTTTTGGTTTTACAAAAATTCTTCTACTCTTCTTATTTTTTTCACGGATTTGAAATTATATTATCATTTTTTCTTCAACTAATCTATGTCGTTGTTCAAATAAATTATATCTTTGGAGGTGGTTGGGTTTGTGGTTCGTGCATTCGCCATTCTTTATGATCATGATCTTGAACGTCAATGGACTTTAACAGATGAAGAAGGCAATAGACATGTCGTCACTTATAACAAGAATTTACAGAAACCAATGCTAATAGGAGGATGGAATGATTTAAGGGAACTTTATGAACTACACGATAACCACAATATTTATTTTGGATATATTGGTCATTCTTGCTTCCACATCACTGTTTTTCCAAGTAAATGCAAACCTTTATCTATTGGACGTTTTCTTAAAAGACTTCAAGCAGATGAACCACTTTTCAATAGACCGAAGTTGCATTTTTGCATATTTCTGAATCCAAACCAATGTCATGCTAGCCATCTGGTGAGATTCATTTCAGTTATATTTATATTTATGTATTTTAATTTTTTTAAACAATTTAATCGATATCTTAAACTGATTAATAATTTTTATTGAATTCTTTAATTACATTCTATGTGTTAGGATTTGCCAGCTGATTTTGACAATTATCTTCGTCAAGGAAGATTTAAAAACATTCTTCTTCAAGGACCGCGCAAAATAGTGAAGTGCAAACTACTCTTGAGAAATCATCCAAAGAAGTCTAACAAAATAGGAAGTGGGTGGAAGGAATTTTGTACTGCTCATGGATTTGATCAATCTATTGACTTGGTGTTTGAAGTTGATTAGATGAAAAGCAATCAGAATGTCAAAGTGCTTACATATTGTAATCTTTAATTTACAGTTTCTTTTATGGTGTTATTTGAAAGTTTTAATTATAATTAGTTTTCTTTTCATGTCTACTACTTAGGTAGTTTTCAAGCTACAAGTTTTTATATCTTCAGCAATGCATATGTATAGTTCTATTTTGTTATTAATGAAATTTCTTTGAACATTGTCTCAAATTCTATGAATTCCAATAAAAATTTATTCTTAATCTTTAATTCATCGAGTTTAATTGATACATACTATAATTTAATTTAACATATTGAAATGAGTTATAATTAAACATAATTAAATATGTTATAAGTAAACATACATGTATGGATGTATCTTGGTTTAGTATGTTATAAGTAAACATACATGTATCGATACATGTTATAATTTTGTAGACATCATGAAAAAAGAATGGCAGATACTTGATATGAAAATGTACTCTTTGTTCTACTATATATAGTACTGCATAAAAAAGACGTGTTGTAGTACCTACATAAAAAGCAAATTTTTTGTTCCTTGTAAGAACAAATCAAATATCAAAGAATTACTATATATATGAATGTTTCTGATCTATTACCAGTCACCATTGCATGCTATTACTATTTATAATCTTAGTCTACTGCTAAATACTTTTTGTAGTCTTACAATTGCTTCCTATTACAATTACAAATATTTTTGTTTCCAAAATTGTGATTAGAGGTACAATCTCCCAAAAAAAGTTTAAGAAAATCATTCACCAATATAGTAATAAAACAGAGGTAAAATCTTTGTTTTTGTTTATTCCATTGACCCCTTTGAAAGTATTCCATATGTTTTCTGCTGAAATGGAGGAAAACGATTGTAAAAATGCAAGGCTGAGGAGGAAGTTCGTGCTACAACAAAGGTTGAATGCAAGAAGTAATCAACATTCAGGTAATTTTCTAACATATACCTTGAATCATTTGACTACACAATCTGTTCATCAAACATTTATTTACAAATTCTGTATTTCTATGTTTATATCTTCTTTGCAGATTACAAAGAACAGAATGCAAAAAAAAAACCAAAAATCGCCAACCATTCTTCTCAAAGTATAAAATATTAGTCTTCTTTTAATAATTGTATTTGAAAATTTATATTTGGATTTGAACTTGACAACATAGATTGATAATCAAATATCTTTACTGTTTTAATGATAGATATAAGAAGTGAATCTGAAAAATTAGTCCATAACACTATCCAAAGGAAGCCATTACAAGAGTTGCATCTTAGTAAGTATTCTTCTTTTTACCTCTTTCTTTACACATTGTTGTTACATGAATGACATATGTATGGTTGTGTATTGTTGGACATTCAATGCTGCTACAATAAACATTTTTTAGATCTGCAAAACAACAACAACTTTCACAATATTACTTCAAGATTTCAGTCAACAATTGGTAAGTTATCTTTGTTTGTTTTTGAAGATTATTATTGCAATATCACTTTAACAAATTATAAACAAATCTTTATTTCAATGCAGTGTCTGAAAACAATATATCAAATTCTTCCACTATTTTAGTTGAAGATCCAATTGAAATAAACTTAATGACTTCACAATTCGCAGCTTCTACTATAACATACAATACTCCTTGTGGTAAATTTCTACATTTAGCTGTATTTCTACATTCATCTTTAATGATTTCTAATGATTCTACTAATGTTTTTTAATGATTTCAGTTGTTAGCAATAACATTGACAGAAATTATGGACAAAATAATTACAATTGCAGTGCAGGTAAGTAGGTTCTTACTCATATATACAAATGTTCATACTCAAAATGACATTAAATGTAACATAATTGTTTTAATAATTCTTTTCCATAGGTGCCACATCTGCAGTTCAAAATCATTCATATTCTGTCTCTAACAATAAAGTTGTCAAATATCCTTTTCAAGTCATACAATCACTTCAAAACAGATTCAATCTTGATGATGAAACAACAATAGAACAACATTGTTTAGACACAACAAATGATGATTCAACAAGAACAACATATGAAGGTAATTCAGATATTGAATTGCTAAGTTATTGATGTCAATAAATTCCTTTTTTAAATGATTAATTACTTCTCCTTTTACTAATATTGTAGGAGATAGTACAAGTACTACAATTACAAACGAATTGTATTGCAAAGGAGAGTTACAAGGTAATGTGACACACAATTGTACAGAATTTCAGACATAAAATATGCATTTTAGGCTAATGCTTTATGTTGATGTTCATAACTACTCAATATTGGAGACCCTTGCTTGGAATTCCAATACTGTCAAGCTCAACGTGGTATGAAGAAAGAGCAGAAAAAAAGTAACACATCAAAGGAAGTTCAATTCTCATTATGTTGTCAAAAGGGAAAAGTCCAAATTCCACTATTAAAAAAACCACCTGATCTTCTTGAAGGTTTGTTAAATGGTGTAGATCGTAGAAGAAAATTATTTTTACAGAATATAAGAGTATACAATAGCATGTTTTCATTTACTTCAATTGGTGGTAAGATAGATACTTCAATGAACAATGGTTCTGCTCCACCACAATTTATTCTTAATGGTCAGAACTATCATCGTATTGGAAGTTTATTGCCAAAACGTGGATCAAAGCCAAACTTTGCACAACTTTACATATATGATACCGAAAATGAAATGAGTAACAGACTGAAGCATTTCAGGTTAGTTAAAAGATCAAGTTATTTGCTTAAATGAAATATTTAAATACATCTGTTCACATTTCTTTTCTTTATTATGTTTTAGGTCTAACAACAAGGAATCTGATATAGATCAATCATATGTTACGGATTTGATTCAAATGATTGACACTCACAATGTTCTTGCGAAATATTTTAGAAGAGTAAGAGAATTGTCACTGCAACATATGGAATCAGATTTCACACTAAGACTATTTAGAGGCAGAAACAAAAACCCTGGAGTCTACAACACACCTTCATGTGATGAAATAGCTGCTCTAATAGTTGGTGATTTTGGCAATATGGATGTAGGCAGAGATATAATTGTCAAAAAATGTTCTGGTGAATTAACAAGACTGCATGAAACTCACACAACTTTCATTCCACTTCAATATCCTCTCATGTTTCCATATGGAGAAGATGGTTATCAAGAAGATATTCCAATCAGAGAATCTCATTCAAGAAGTAAATCCAGGGTGAGAATTAGAATTTTGTTGCGAGAATTAGAATTTAGAATACAACAAAGATCTATAGAACCTGGAAATATTGTGAATGCATGCCGATTATTCCAACAGTTTTTGGTTGATTGCTATACAATGGTGGAAGCACAATGATTGTCGTTCATTAGAGCTAATCAAAAGTTAATTTGTTGTGATATTCTTAATGGATTACAAGAGGCTGTTAATAGAGGAGAGACAGATCCTTCTTTAATTGGAAGACGTATTGTACTGCATGCTTCATTCACTGGTGGTACAAGATACATGTTCAACAATTGTCAAGATGCTATGGCAATTTGTAAAAAATTTGGATATCCTGATTTGTTCATTACTATAACATGCAATGTCAATTGGAGCGAAATAAGAGACTTTGTTTTACCAAAAGGGTTGTCACCATCAGATAGACCTGATATTGTATGTAGAGTATTCAAAATGAAGCTGGATGAAATGATGACAGATTTCAGAAAAAAGGACTTCTTTGGAAAAACCACTGCAGGTATGTTCTATAAGCATTAGTATACATTTTTTGAATATTTTTGATATTATATTTTTCAAACTATTTAATTTGTTCTGTTATATATGCAGGAATGTACACAGTAGAATTTCAAAAGAGAGGTTTACCTCATGCACATATACTTTTATGGTTGGATGGAGAAAGCAAATTGAAAAATTCAACTGATATTGATAAAGTAATATCAGCTGAATTGCCCAATGCGGATTTGTATCCAAAATTGGAAAAAGTTGTAGCAAGTTACATGATTCATGGACCATGCGGACCTGCGAGATATACTTCACCATGCATGAAAGAAGGAAGATGTTCCAAATTTTATCCTAAAAAATTCACATCTTCAACTTCTATTGATGAAGATGGATATCCATGCTATAGAAGACTTGATAATGGTAGATTTGTTGAGAAGAATGGAATTAAGCTGGACAATAGAAGTGTTGTTCCTTACAATCCACCACTTCTAATGAGGTATCAAGCTCACGTGAATACAGAGTATTGCAACAAGACCAATTCAATAAAATATTTGTTCAAATATGTCAACAAGGGTCCTGACAGAGCTACTCTTAAAATAAGCAACAACTCTGCACAATGTGACAAAGAAACCATTATTGATGAGATCAAGAGGTATTATGATTGTAGGTATCTATCACCATGTGAAGCAGCTTGGCGAATATTTGCTTTTGACATCCATCACAGATGGCCTCCTGTTCAGAGATTGACATTCCATCTTCCTGGACAACAATCAACTTTGTTTAAAGATAATGATGATATTAATGTGATTTGCAACAGGTACGAAAATGCTAACACAATGTTTCTAGCTTGGTTTGAGGCTAACAAAGTTTATATGATGATATTAATGTGATTTGCAACAGGTACGAAAATGCTAACACAATGTTTCTAGCTTGGTTTGAGGCTAACAAAGTTTATACAGAAGGAAAAGAATTGACTTATTCTGAATTTCCAAGCAAATTTGTGTGGTTTGCTAAAGAAAAAGAATGGAAACCAAGGAAGAAAGGCTACAACATTGGTAGACTTACTTATATTCCTCCGGGCTCTGGAGAACTTTATTATTTGAGGATATTACTCACCATTCAAAAAGGTTGTATTGATTATGAAAGCATTAAGACCATTGATGGGAAATTTTATGAAACATACCAAGATGCTTGCTATGCTTTGGGATTGTTGGCTGACGATAAAGAATATATTGATGCAATAAAAGAAGCAAGTGAATTTGCTTCTGGGTATCAACTTAGAAGATTATTTGTTACTTTGTTGTCCATGAATACAATTTCTAAACCAGATATAGTTTGGAATTCTACATGGAGTATCTTATGTGATGGAATTTTGTACCAAAAGAGAAAGGAGATGAACTTACCAGGTAATTTATATCGTTATTTTTTTTTAATTCAATAGAAATATAACTTTTAATTGCATTATTTTGTTCATGTAGGTCTTCAAATTGAGATTGCTGAATTACAAAAAATATGTCTCATTGAAATACAGGAAATGCTAATGTCAAATGGTAGATGTTTGAAAGATTATCCTTCATTACCTCAACTTGATATTTCCGATGTACATACATTCAATAATAGATTTATTGTTGATGAGCTGCAATATAATAAAGAAGAGATGGCAAAAGAACATGACATTTTGTTTAAAGCACTCAATGATGAACAAATTCATGTATATCAGGATATCATGACAGCAGTTGTTTCAAAGAAGGGAGGATTTTTCTTTTTATATGGCTATGGTGGTACAGGTAAAACTTTTATGTGGAAGACATTGTCAGCTACTCTAAGAAGTAAGGGCATGATTGTTTTGAACGTAGCATCAAGTGGAATTGCTTCTTTACTACTTCCTGGTGGAAAAACAACACACTCTACCTTCTGCATCCCACTGTTAATTAATGATGAATCAACTTGCAACATAGCGCAAGGTAGTCTCCGTGCTAAACTTCTGATGGCAACCAATTTAATTATCTGGGATGAAGCACCAATGATGAATAAAATGTGCTTTGAGGCATTTGATAGAACACTAAGAGATATTATGCGAAATGTTGATGATGCCAATAATGACAAACCATTTGGTGGCAAAGTAGTTATCTTGGGAGGTGACTTCAGACAAATTCTACCCGTTATCAAGAAAGGATCTAGGTTTGATATCATCAAATCAGCAATCAACTATTGAGAGTTATGGAATTGTTGTAAAGTGCTCAAACTATCCAAGAACATGAGATTAAGTACTACAACAAACAATCAAATAGCCAATGATATCAAAGAATTTGCTGATTGGATATTGAAAATTGGAGATGGACAAATGGATGTAAATGAGAATGGTGAGTGCATGGTTAAAATTCCAGAAGAGCTGCTGATTATAAATACAGATCTACCTTTATTGTCATTGGTTGAATTTGTCTATCCTCAATTTGTGGTTAACATGATGAAGCCTAATTATTTTGATGATGGAGCAATCTTGT
>Ga0209589_1008576_pt1 | contig 15883 bp, 10 predicted proteins | sample CowpeawhiteBW_FD_187525 | JGI IMG/M metagenome (GOLD analysis project Ga0209589, IMG submission 187525) | Root nodule microbial communities of legume samples collected from California USA - Cow pea white BW (SPAdes) (version 2) | ecosystem: Host-associated > Plants > Roots > Nodule | place: USA... | reverse complement strand
AGGACATTAATGACGTTTGACCATTTCATGGGCTGGGTCTTGACTTGGGCTCTAGTTTGGGCCATGAATGGGCCTGGGCCCCAACCCAGGCCCTTGAGACCTATTGAATGCGGGGGCATCGATGTTGGCTTAAGTTTATTGGAGTAGTCGGTCTCGACCGGCTACTTGACTAGATGGCTTATGTTGGTGATGTGAAGTGCTAACTCGGCCTAGCCTGGATACTAGGCGGTTTCGATATGCACACTGTTTGCTTGGTTGAGTTTGGCTAGGTACGGTACACCAGTCCCCCAGCCTTGTCCGATATGGGTTGTCGGTCAAGGATGATATGTGTTGATAAGCTAGCAGAACTGGCTAGGTGTGATACACCAGTCCCCCAGCCTTTAAATGATGGGGTCCACGTGTATTTATAGGACATTAATGACGTTTGACCATTTCATGGGCTGGGTCTTGACTTGGGCTCTAGTTTGGGCCATGAATGGGCCTGGGCCCCAACCCAGGCCCTTGAGACCTATTGAATGCGGGGGCATCGATGTTGGCTTAAGTTTATTGGAGTAGTCGGTCTCGACCGGCTACTTGACTAGATGGCTTATGTTGGTGATGTGAAGTGCTAACTCGGCCTAGCCTGGATACTAGGCGGTTTCGATATGCACACTGTTTGCTTGGTTGAGTTTGGCTAGGTACGGTACACCAGTCCCCCAGCCTTGTCCGATATGGGTTGTCGGTCAAGGATGATATGTGTTGATAAGCTAGCAGAACCGGTTAGGTGTGATACACCTTTATTATACATTTATTTTCCTTTGGTGATTTCATTCAATGGTGTATCAAATTATTTTTAGAACACACATTTGACTTCTTTTTAATATTTTTATTTGTTGTTTATAATGTAAAGTACTATTTTGATGTTTTTTATATAATTATTTTTATTTTCTAACCATTTATCATAAGTGTAATTTTATCACTACAATTGCATATAAGAAATTACGATAATATAATTTGTATCGTATATGCTAGATAAGGTCGGATGGTCTACGACCAAACGACTGAACCTAAGGCCGGAAACCAGCTTACACCACATGCAACAGAAAAGACCGGTTAGTCCCTGGCCAATGATCAGACTCAAGGCCAAGAACTCCTCGAGGAAGGTCAATCATAAACCTGTAAACAAAATAACTATGTAAGGAAGTAGAAGCCAATTACCATTCCAAGGGTCGACTACATATCAATCACTCCAAAAAAGATTAAATCAACTACTTAACAACATTAATAAAGTAAAATGTGCAAAGCAAATGACTATGACATGTAAACAAAAATAACGGTAAGGACTCTTGTTAGCAAACTGGAATTTAAACAATCCTTTCCCCCTCTTTCCTAACATAACTTAAATATCCAACAAAGTTCCTAGTAGAATTGGGCCTCTAATGGCAAGCCCACACAACCCCATCTAAAGGCCCTAAGGCCTAAGCTAGCGATAAAACCACGGTACACATAAGATGGTAACTTAAACAGGTAACAACCCTTGGAAAAATAATTAGTATAAATACAGGTGGACCGAGGTAAAGCAACGACAAAGTCGGTGCCCCCAACAAAGTTATCCTTGTTGAACTAAAGAAACGATTGGACTCCTCCAAGGGAAGATGGCTAGAAGATCTATTGGAGATCCTTTGGTCTTACCGATGTATCCCCTAGTGCTCGACTCATGGGTTCCCTTTTAGCTTGGTATACGACACATAAGCTATGACACCCGTTGAGATAGGAGAACCCTTACTACGGAGACAAAATTATGATGAAGATGAGAATCAAGAATCTCTTAGCACGAGGTTGGACCTTTTGATAAAACTACGAGAAAAAGCACAAATCCGAGATATGATAGCCAAGAAGAAGGCGACCAGAAATTACAACTTCAAGCTCCAACCACGAAACTATGTTAGAGGAGACCTAGTGTGGCGAATGGTTAGTAATTCAAGAAAAAAGAGGGTAAAGTATCTGCCAATTCAAAAGGGCTATTTAGAGTAAGAGAAGATATCGACAAATGGGCATATCGATTAGAGCGACTATCAAGGGAACCCATACCGAACACCTGGAATATAACACATTTAAAGTTCTACTTTAGTTAAAAACCTCATCAGATAATTGAGCAGATTGCAACCATGTGTGTAATCTTTCCCCTTACCTGGTTTTTTATCCCTAAGGAGGGTTTTTCCCGAAAGGTTTTAATGAGGCACCCTTACCGAATAAAACAAGGGTTTTGTAAAAATTACACGTTTCTTGCAATACTACATTTCTATGTGTTCCCTACCACATACCTAGGTGATCTTGGTCGAATAATTAAATTTCTATTGCATTCCCTACCGCATACCTAGGTGGTCCTGGTCGAACAATTAAATTTCTCTAAGTTCCCTACCACGTAACTAGTTAGTCTTGGTCAAATCATTAAATTTCTATGTGTTCCCTACCATATACCTAGGCGGTCCTAGTCGAAAAATTAAATTTGTATGTGATCCCTACCACATACCTATGGGGTCATGGTTGAACAATTGTGTTCCCTATCGCCTATCTAGGCGATCTTGGTCGAAAAATAAATTTCAAATGAACAAACTACGTAGGATATCATACGTTTACGCATACATTAAACTCAACAACGTGTATAAAATGGATATATAAGCAACGAAAGCAAGGAAAGAAAATATGTTGCCCAATAAACGTCATTGTTATATACACACCAACGACCACCATAGTTCTTGACCATATACAAAAAAGAGCAAAGAAAAAGGAAAGTACAACAATAGCATAAAAGGACAAACTTAATCATGGAACTTTTTCAAATTAAATGTCTGCCACAACTTCCTCCTCGACATTGCCAATTGTTCATTAGCATCCCCAAAATGCGAAGGGATCACCCTAGCATTATGCTTAGTTGAGCCACCATTATTCTCGACACTAAGAGCAACAATAGTTGGCTTAGGACCCTCAACAACCTTTAGTATCTTGATCTCATCCTCATCAATTAGATGGTTGCCATATACATCTTTGTTCACATTGAAATGCACATCCTTCATGGACACTCCATTGTATAAGAACTTCACCTGTTGTAGAGCTTTGTTAAAGCCATTAATATGATCGGACACCATGTACTTCTTGAGATCCCTCATTTCGGCCTCCACTTAAACAACTCTTCCCTTCCATTCCTCCACTACGCCTCCAACTGTTTCTCTTTGTCCTTAGCTTTTTTTTTTTTAGAATCTAAACACCTCACCTTCCAAGTTCCTAATTTCTTTTTCTCAACCTCCAAAGCCTTTTCCCTCATACCATAGACCAATTTGTTACCTTCATACTTGGCTTGAATTAAAGATAATTTTTTTTCTAGTCTGGCTTTATCTCTATCCCTTAGCTCCTGATGCACCAAATTACTTACCTTCTGGCCTATCACCAAAGGATTTTGCTAAGCTCTACTATGGCTCGAATAGTGGCGCTCGACTTCATCTCATCCAACGCTTTCACCACTTCCTCATCTAGGTTATTTTCTACCCCTTTGCGAACCTTGACTTCTGGCTTCTCCAAACCCCAAATTCCAATAACTTATTCCCTGAAGTCTATCTCTCCCCCCATTTGAGAAGTTTAGCCCCTAGTTTCTTTCTCTCTTTTCCAACACCGCTCTAAGCAGACAAAGGACTTTCCCTCTTAGCGCTTTCGAGCCAATGAGTATCCGTCAAAGTCCCTTTGAAGTTGGGGACATTGGTCTCCCTAGACTTCTTGGCTTCTTCAACCAACTATTGCCACAAACTCCTGAACATGTTAATGTCGATCCCAATCTTTTTGGCATGTTGGCCATGTATCCTATATACACGAATAACTTATTAAAAACAAAACAAAAAACACAAAACAGATTCATAAGTTAAATATTACCTTGCAATTCAACAATACGCTGAGTTGGGTAGACAAATACACCTTAACTAAACTTTTAGTAGGCAACTTATGGGGAAACTTCTCAAGGATCCCCATAATCCACCTATCATCCACCAAAAACATTTCCTTCGTCGTGTCCTACACCTCCATGAATTATCAGTCCAATAAAAAGTAAACTTCACCTTGCCATTGTCATGATAAAAATAGGTCAGCCCAGCTGGGTTCACAACAATCCTGAAGAAACCATCTTTAAAACGCTGAAGGGGCTGAGAATACGCATCTAAAACAATAATACCTAAATGACTAACCAATGACAACAGGTAATCAAATTTTTAGGACGTGTATTATAAAAATAGGAAGCATTTAGGCGACAGACTCGGTTACAATGATCGATACAACAACTTAAACACCTAAAGATAACTCTAGCTGTTTGGATGCAACTGGTTAGGCACAACATTTAGCAAACGGAGCACAACCATAGTAAATTCAGCAAAAGGCAATCGAATTTGCAATTGGATGAAATGACACATATACATGTAAAAAAGCTCCTTGGTATAATGTTCTTAGCGATGACAAACATTGTCCATGATACTCACCCTCTCTAACAAAACTATGTCAAGCAACCCTAACTAATGGAGATACCCATTCGTACCCTCCCTTCGCAGCAAATCATTTTTGGTGCGCTCGTTTACTGGATCCTTCCTAATATCAGAAATACTCTCTATAACCAATCCATTTGACCTCGACAAAGAATACTTTAAAGAAGAAGTTAGAGTCAGGCTACCCTGACTACTCGACCCTCCCACATACGCCTTACTCGAACCACTACAAGACATACGTTAATTAGATGGATATTGACGACACTCAATTTTTTTCTACATAATATCTCGGCAACGGAGACAAGAATATGACCACACAATAACAAAACTGACAAATGATCCTTTTTTATAGATACTTTCCGCAACTTTTCATCTTTGTGTTCACCTCAATTGTTATCATTACTCTTCTGCAAACGTCACAACAACACAAGCCATGAAGCAACTCTAGATATTCTCCACTATTCTTGATTTCTATGCCAAGCTCAACGTAAATATCTACTACATCTTCCCATCTCAAGCTAAGCCAAGCCTTCTTGATGAAACGCCTTCCCTCCTCAGCCTAATTTGACACGTCACTCCCTCATCAAACCTCTTCGTCGTTCACACAACACTTTTCCTATTAACCACTAAACTCTGAGATCTAATCTTGGGAGAAAAAGCTCTGTGTTTTCTTGGACATTGGAGCACTTTTTGTAGGTACACCCCTATCTTTGCCAGCAGAAGTACGAGCACTTGACTGATGACCACTACAAGCGGTAGAGAATTATATTCAGAAGTCCAAAGATCTTTACAAGGTACTATATCGGTCCTGTAAGACATAATAATTTAATGTCATTGTCATGAATCTTATTTATCACCATCTAACATATATCAAAGTTCAAAAAATGAAAGGTATGTGCTAAATTTCAATTATTATTAGTTCAACCTTTGTTCTTTGTGTGATTTCATTCAAGTGGTGTATTATAATTTTTAGGTTAAAATGCTCCGTTGGTCCTCGTATATGTTTGAAAATCTTAATTAGGTCCCCATATTATGATTGGTCTCAATTGGGTCCCTATTTTTGAAAATGTGTAACAATTAGGTTGTTTCCATTAGTACTATACTAACATCGTTAAATATGTGCCACATGTCAGTTCATGCTTTTTTTTTAATTTTGATTCCAAAAAAAAAGAATTAAAAATTAAAAAATTAAAAATCCACGAACTAACGCGTGACACATATTTAACGATGTTAGTATAGAACAAACGAAAAGAACCTAATTGTTACATATTTTCAAAAATGGAGACCAATCAAAATATGGGGACCTAATTCAACAAAGTATTTTAACCTCATTTTTAATAATGTTTAAAGAAAGATATATCAATAAAATTTAAAGAATATGAGAGTAAAGAGACATTTAAAATACTTTTAAGTTCGATTTTATTTTCTTTTGTAATTTTATAAAAATAATTTTAAACTTTATCAACTTTGTTTGATTAAATTTGCAAATTTAGTAAATGTTTCGGTGTCATAAAATTTTATTTGGTATTCTAATTTGAAATGTATACAATTATAATTTTTTTTTTTAAAATATTTCACATTCAAGAAACAAGAATACATCCTTTTGATAGTGAAATTTTGATAATATTATATTTTTTTGTAAGATTTTTTATTATTTTATAAATATTAATTAATTGATACTCAAAGAATAAGAAAATAGGCACAAGTACGAGTGTTTACCCGTTAGTGAAAATGGGGATGAGATAAAAATTTCATACTTGTTGAGTTTGGGTATGAGGATGAGGGTGATTTTTTCTTTTTGGGATGAGTATGGGATAATGAAACAGATCCCTATCTTTCCCCGTTGCCATCCTTACTCTCAACCTGATGTGTTTAAAACAAAAGATTTTACACGCTTACTGTCTCTATTTGTTTTTCTTCTTCAGTCTTCATATTAATTATAAAGATTATGTCGTTGTATATCTCGTTAATTTCTTTCATATGTTCATCTTTGTTCATGCATGGACAATATTAAGTTATTATGGGACTCATACCTTATCTTACAACAATCTTTAGGTTCCTCAGATGGATACTCCACAGTCTTGTTTGCAAGGTCCTCGTTACCGGATACTTGGTGGAATGTGGGGGATTTCCCGCAAAAAGGAAGCTCTCAAATTCAAATCTCATTATTGTACTAATGAATTGCGTACCTTTAGTTACTAGGGTCCACCTTTATTTATAAAAGGTTAACTACTTGTGGTACCTTTACTTAGTTAATTATGGGCTGGGCTTTAACTAGGTTTTACCCAACTTTATTGGGCCTAAATAAAGCTTAATTGGTCCTACATTGCAAGGCCAATATTCTTTGAAAATGTTTAGTTAGGTTTTCGCTTATTTTTGCCTAAGTTAGAGTTAGTTCGCTAACATACCAGTATAACAGATTTTCCTGCATGCATACTTGTCATCCACATATATGTTCAATTAGTATATATATATCTCTTCTTTAATTGATGGAGTGAGATAGTTGACTAGTGTTGCCACTATATAGGCGACCTTATGCATACATGATGTAGTTAACGGTTAGGCGCCTTGTTATTTGTTATGCTGCTATGTACCTGAATGTGGTGCCTGTGGTATTTTGGGTTTAGTGGCTATTTGAGTTAGCAATTTTTTGGTGTTGGTGGTCATTTTGGTTAACAATGTTTTGGGTTAGCAGCCAGTTCGACCCCTATGGTACAATCTCCATTTCTTCGTACCTTTGTTCCTCTATTTATAAATATTTTTAGAATTTGATCATTGATATTTTCATCTCTAAATATTTTGGTTTGATTCTTCTTTAGTTCAAAAATTTCTTTTCTTTTCTCATTAAGAAATTTTTGATATGTTATTAGTTATGTGGTTCTTCTACCATTCTTGATTTTCTTCTTTCTTTCCTTTTGTAAATCAATCTTGAATTTATATGAACGATGCAACATAAAATCTTTAGAATAATCTTTAGCTTCTATTCGCGTTGATTCTTTTGTTTTCTTCTTTTTTGAGTATCTTCTCATAAAGTAAATCTTATGTTATTTCCATATTTGAAATTCTTTTATCATTGATATCTTTAGAATATTTTCTCGTTTGTAATCTCTTACTTGATTAGTGAATTTGAATCATTTTATGATCATTATCTTTGGATATATATTTTTCTATTTAACACTTTCAATATATAATATCTTTATTTCTTCAGCATCAATGTAGGTGATTTGGGTATCAAAAATATATTTCTTCTCACATAATATACAAATCATTAACGTTGAGCTCTAATATAATCTTCATATCTTGAGTCAATCAAATCTCCAATCAATTGTTTTCCTTTGATTCTTGATCTGTATCAAGAGACACTTGATATTGAAGTTGTTGATATAATCTTCCTTTTCATCATTCAGATTAATCTTCACTAATTTGATTAAGTCACAATGTATTAAACTCAACTTCAATAGTCATCCAGTCTATTCATTACGAATAATCTTAAATTTTTACTTCATTTGACTGGCTCTTACTACTTAGTGTTGGTATAATGTGACTATAGAATAGGGAAGAATAAAGACCATAAAGAAATTGCCACAATTTTGACGCAAATAAATAGTCGAAGTAAAAAGCATAAGAAAGCAAACCATTGAGGCTACATCTAGTCTCTTAAGCAACTTGCTTAAGATATTTTCACTACTAAATTCCCTTAACTAGAATGAGTATCACCCTTTGCAGGTTACAATGAGTATCCAACTCTTAGGCTACAATGAGTATCAACCTTTCTATGTTACACCAAGTATAAACCTACACACGTATAACCTTCTTGATCTCCCTTGAGATTAGGAACTCACAATTGAAAATTACAAGAAACACTCTCAAAGTAAGAGAGTACAACTCAACTCACATAGGGTACAACTTCACTTTGTGAAGAATATTAAGTTGAATAGACGAGCTTTATAACCAATGAGGTTTTGATGATGACAAAATAAACCACTATACCATACGAGTAAGTCTCTGGTTAGAAGTGAAGCCATGTTAGACAACTACAAAGGAACATCTAACAAATATAGTGAGGTTGAATAAATTGATTAGCATAGTTGATAATTTTCCATTTGTGCATGTTTTTAATAAATAAAATTCTTCTATTAGTATTTTTTAGTTTGTAATTTTCTAGAATTGAATAAATTTATAGTTTTTGGTGTGAAAATAGGTGATTTTGTGAAAATGGTGTTAACAATTTATTTTTAATAGTAATTTTTTTTAAATAAGATTTTCTCTTTTCTTTTGAAAATAAAGAATAGAAAAATATGTTAGATTAGAATTCCATTTTTCTTAACAAGTATTAAGAAAAATGTTCTAGGATTGATAAAAGTGTAGGATATCTCAACAAGGTAGAATTATCGTGGTAAAAAATTGAATTGAAATTTGTTTACCTAGTTACTCGATCATTTTTGGACAAAGGTTGAACCATGGTGCATAGAGGTCTGTTTGAAAAGTGCCTCACTAATGGAAGGAGGCTCATTTAGGACCTATGTCGAGTCGATTGTTGTGTGCTAAGCTAAAGGAAGAGCTTGTGTAGAGTATAATCTTAGTAGTTAATTAGTGTTAGGTCCATGTTTTTTCCTTTCTTCTGTAATAGAGTTTGAGAGAGTATTTTCCTGTATAGATAACTTAGTATGTGATGTGAAAAAAGAGTTTTTAGAAAGGAGAGATTTTAGAAAGGATAGTAGTTTAGAGAGTCTATAGAGGAGAGTGTTCATAGTGTGTAAAGTCCTTTTGGAAAGTTGTGATTGAGAGTTCAAAGAAGATTAACACATGTAGAGGGTTGCATTGTAGATGGTAGCGTGAGTGTTCCTTCCATGAGTGCAAATTAACCTTGAAGGTGGCTTAAGTTTGCTGTACAGAGGAGCATTCTGAGTAATCTTGAGAGTACAAAGTAACCTTATGAATCGATCATTGTAAATTTCTATACACTTTGTCTTGAACTCAATAGAATGTATAATTTTCTTCTCGAATTCTAATTTGATTATGCCATTATTCTTTTACTTCTATCGTTAACAATGTTAATTTTTTTTTTTTTAAATCTTTCTTGCAATTTTTATCTTTCTACGTTGTACCTTTGTGTTGGTTGTGAGTTTTACTTTTCTCCTTCTATCCCTTTTTATGTTAGTTTTGATTTTCTTGCCAAATTATAGTTTAATACAATTCTTATTCTTTTGTGATTCTTGCATTACATCTTTACTATTACAACATTGAATTCTTGATTTAGATTCTAGGTAGTTTAAATTTGTGTTGCCTTGTTTGTCCTAGCTTTTTTATTTAGCACATCTCTTTACTCAATCAATTTTCTTATTTTTACTTTGAAGAATTGAATGTTTGAACTCTACATATCTTGGTTTCTAATTAAGATTCCAAAGTCCCTAAAGTGGGTCTTACTTGGTAAGATGTCTTCTTGAGCTAGGTTTTAGTTCAATACATTGAGTAAAACAAGATTTTTAGTTTTGAGTTATTATTTGTTTGTTACATTCTTACATTTTATTTCCTAATTTCCAATTTCTTTACTTTACATGTGTTGTTGCCATCTTTATTGCCTGCCACTGTAATTTTTTATTACCTTGTCTTGTGCTCATTATAGTTTCGTTGTTTAGCATGGTTGATCTTGCATTTTACATTCTTGCATTCTCTATATTTGTTTAATCATCAATTAGACTTGTTAATAGGATTGCTCTTGTTTCTGCATATTACAACAATTTCTAGTTTAGTTATAGCATTTTACACAATTGGGGATTTTTAGCTCTATTTGGTTTATGCTTCAATTAGACATTCTTAGGACCAACTCATATTGCATTGAGCAAGATTGCATTATTAGGATATAGTAGACATGATTGCATGCATTAATTCTCCACAGTTCTCATTTTTAGTTCGTAGAGAAGTTTCATAAAGCAGTTATATAAATTGCTATTCAACTGGAATCAATCGATTGAGCATAAATTTGAACTTGTTCAATATGTTAGCTGACAAACTATATAGCTTGATTTTTTAATGATAATGAAGAAAGAATCATATTGAGTGTGAAATCACATTGATACTTTTGGAGTCTTGGAGCTGTGAGTGCTCCTGGTGTGTAAAGAAGGTTCTGGGTTGGCTAGGGAAAGCCACCTTGGAAGTTTGATCCTACTTTTGCATTTGTGGTATGTCTGGTGTGATTCAATATCTACAAGAGAGGTTCTTGTTGTGCAGTGTGAGCTTATTGTGTGATTCAAGAGCCTTGCTGTGTTGCATATTATTTTCGAAAGTCTAATCTTTTAAGGATTTTGTAAAACTTTTTAAATAATGGAAAGTCAGGCTAACGTTAACTTGACTAACTGGATGTAGCTAAGTAGAGTGAACCAATAAAGAAATTTTGTGTGATTTGATTTACATTTTTTGTATTGTTGGGATTCTTCATAAAAGTCATCAATAAAATCAATCCAAGCAATCTTTCTTTCTAATGTTGACATGATTGCACAGTCAATCGGTAAAACATTGCTTCTACTATTAATTTAAATTGATCCTGACTGGTAATTTGATCAGATTTGAAATCTTGTGTTAATTGATATTTTTGTACACTCTATATTAGAATTTTAATCAATTGATTCTATTTTTAAATCTATTGTTTATGTCAAGAAATCAAAATTCATTGATCTTTAATATCAATCATTGTGTAATTGTACATAAAGTTCGCAACTATGAGTATTTGAAATTAGTTAAAAAATAGTCGATTCAACCACCTCTTCTTGGCCTAGAAACACCTTATGTTACTTACAATTGATATTAGAGCGGGTTCTTGAAAGTTAATCAAGTTTGATCCTAATTTATTTCTTCAAAATGTCTAAAAGCAAACTTCCTTTTGTTGAAGATGCCACATGCCTCTTATGTTTAGTGGTGTGAACTATCAATTTTGAAAAATTCGCATGAAAATTTTCATATAATCTATTGACCAAAGAATTTGGAATGCTATCAGGAGTGGACAATTCATTCCTAAGCATATTGTTAATGATAAGCAAGTTGACAAGCCATGGAACCTCTAGACTGAAGAAGAAAAGAAGAAAGCTCAATATGATTGTGCTGCCAAAAAAAATCTTGACATCCGCTTTAACATGGAGGAGTTTTTTTAGAGTTTCTCAATGTGGTTCTGCAAAGGACAAGTGGAATATGCTTGAAGTCATACATGAAGGATCAAATTATGTGAAGAGGGGTAGGAAACATGCATTGGTTCAAGAGTATGAATTGTTTAATATGAAACAAGGAGAAACCCTAGTTGAAGTCCAAAAAAGGTTCACACATATTGTTAAACATCAAGGTCTTGAAGTGTCTTGATAAAAGTTAGTAACATAAAGTCATGCTTATTTCAGAATCAAAGGATTTGTCAACAATGACTATTGTTGACATGGGATTGAAATGAATAGGTTGAATGAATTAGAAAGTAGTGTACTTATGAAGAAGTTTGGAAAATTTGTCAGGAAAAGAGGTAACAAAGGTAACCAAAGGATGTACAACTCAAAAAGTAATGAATCAAATGGTACTCCTAATTTTACTTTTTATAATTATGAAAAACATTAACCAAACCAAAGATAAAGGTGCTGAAAGGAAAAAGGAAAGCAAGCCTAAGGAGAGACGTGCATACATTGTTTGGGAAGATAATGATAATTCAACAATTGGGTCATAACAAGAAGAAAGTGAAGAAGTAAATTTGTGTCTCATGGCTGGTTATAAGTCATCATCATCATCATCAAGTAGACAAGTTCTCTGTCCTTAAAAAGATAAGAATGATTATAACCAATTACTGCTTCCTTTTGATGAATTGTATAATGAAGCAACTATGATTGGTGTCATAAATAACCGATTAAAAGGTTTAAACAATTGGCTAGAAAATAGGGTTAATTAGCTAGAAAAAGATTTAACTGATTTAAAAATGGATTTTGAAAACTGAACATGATTTATAGTAATTCAACGTGTTGTTATAAAAATCAATTGATTTCAAAACCTCATGGAAACTACACTTTTTTGGAAAATAAATTCAAATACCTTTTAAAAACCTATGCAAGATTCACAAGAAGAAAAACAAATTTAGAAGTTGTTCTTGGCTCTTAGAATTGTGTTTTTGCAAAAAGGTTGGAATTGGATATAATTATGTTTTTGAAAAGAAAGTTAAGAAGTTTACAAATTTATTTTCCACAAGTAAATCAAATGATATGCCTTTCATTATTTGCAATTATTGTATGAAAAATGGTAATGTTTGTAAAGTTGCAATGCTGGGAAATGTGATGTGCCTAAGGGATATTTGAAATGGATCCCAAAAGGACCAAGAAAGGATTAACCATAATTGGCCCAATATATTAAAGGTAATACATAATACAAATCTGATTTATAGGTCTTGAAGAATGATAAGAAGGATCTGTTGTACCCATATAATGGGTGTTTCAGGCCCATGACTGGTGATCAAGCAAAGTTTGCAAACTTGAGCTTGAAGAATGAAGGATTCGTGACATATAGAGATAACAACAAAGGAAAATTGTAAGACCTAGGAAAAAAAATACATGTCAAGAATGGTGAGTTGGATGTGAATGGCATTATCTAATGTATAAAGAAGTGAAATGTAACACAGTTGGTTAAGGCCTTGTTGTGGGTTGAAGGTCACATGTTCTATCTCTAATGCGTGCAATTGGTGTGATTTACATTTTATATTTTCTATACAATTTATTTTGAATGTGTCAATTATGTGACTACTTGTTGTAATGTTCGTTGTGTATGTGGATGACAAGATAAATATGATAGTCTGTTTGGTTTGGGAGTATTGGTTTGGAACTTAGTGGGGGTGAGTTTGAAACTTGGCAAGAGCAAAAGTAAATTAGTTTTCTTTTTAGTAATTTTGTGGTACTCTTAGGGGAAAGTGAAGAGTTGAAGGCAAATTCATTGTATCTGGTCACAGACTCAAAAGTTTTGGTTTGGACATAAAGAGCAAAAAAGCTTAGAGCAAAGGTAGTGTGGTCTTGTTTCAGGAATTCTAGGTAAGGGTAGCTACCTTGTATATATGATATTTTTTATATTATTTGTGAATATGAGATAAGATAATAAAGTGTTAATCTTCGTCGAAAAGTTGGGATTCTTAAGGTAAAGGGAACTATCTCGTTGGTTCTCTTTCTTTTTCTTCTAATGTGGCAGAGATGTTTTTTTTTTTAAATTTTGTGATGAAGGTGATAATGGTTTTGGAAATATGGAATAGATATATGATTCTTGTCACAACCGAAATCGTGACAGGATGACGATCCAAAAAAAACAAAATTTGTAAAAACAGAGTTTTGGAGTCGCCACCATAGTTATTATAGGAAACTATGGAAAACCATAAAAAAGGAGCAAGGTCTACGAAAACAGAGATTGGGGGTACGGGAGTTAATTACGCGTAGAGAAGGTGTTAGCACCCTACAACGCCCATCCTAAGACGGTACCTTTAATTAAAATACAAATTGATGTTGTCTCCTTTAAATATTTATTTTAAAAAAATAAATAAAATGAAATGAAATAAATAAATAAAATAAAATAAAATTAATAAATTAATAAATTAATAAAAAAAATATGACAAAGAAAAACAAAGGAAACAAAAAAAGATTTTTTTTTTGTTTTTTGGGCTCGACAAGGATTAATCCTCGCTCCTACGTATCTCCATGTGAATGGAGAATCAGGGTTACGTAGTTCTTTATCAAAAAAGACTTTTTGAAAACAATTTGTTCGAAGATGTTGATATCACTCTTTTTTAATATTTGAAAATTTGTATTTTTTTAGTAATCTTATAGAAAAGCGAATTAAGCACTAAGTCGACGCGAGCGGTCACACGAGCACTTATACATTTTTAAAAGTTAAAAGGGTATTTAAATTATTTTTTTTTGTTATTACCTCCTTTAAAAAAGAAAAAAAAACTTCCGAAATAAGATATTGATACCCACAAAATGTGACTATTATATATCCACAATTTATGAAAACATTAGGAAAATAAATAAATAAAAGATTAGGACATAACGTTTAGGATTAAACATATTATTTTAATATGAACAAGTTTTACAACACTTAACATGAAAAAATATAGCACAACATATTCATACAATGTCAAAACATGATACCACTCACTTATTCATGCAACAACGTTTACAACCCAAAGCAATCAACAAAACCTTAATTATAAAACCAATGAACCCCAAAAAGCATGACAATAATGTTTTTTTTCCATATAAAAAAAATAGTGAAAACATCAAATTCAACCAATATGAAAAGTAGATCTCGAGAAATACTACATAACACGATAAAAAAAATTTTGCGAACCTGAACGGGAGATCGTACTTACAATAGTTATGTTGGAACACTAAGAAACACATGGGGGTGGCGATCGAAGGTGAGTGGGTTTTTTATGTGCGAGGGTTAAAAGAGAATGTGTGCTTAGGGTAACAGAGGTCTCCAGGAATAATTTTTGAGAGTGAAAAAAAAATTCCCCTTTCTTCTTTTTTTGATGGGTTTATATACACAACATTATAAATCTAATGTAATCTCGTAATAAAGGTCTGCCTTAATTACAACGAGTTTTAAAAGGCAAGAACTGGTCTTAATATTATTACAAAATGGGAATCAAATCATAGAAAAAAAATAGAGCACAAAATCAAACGTGATCAGCAAAATTAATTTTAATTAGTAAAAGAGATATTATTTTGAGTTATATTATTACTTTCTCTATCTGGAAAAAAGGTGTCATAAAATTAGAGCACAAAATCAAACGTGATCAGGACAGATTAATTATAATTACAAAAAAAGATATTCTTGAGAAACATATTAATATTTTCCTCATCTGGAAAAGGAGGTGTCATAAAATCAAAGCACAACGTTAGAGTAAATAATTCTAAATATTAGAACATATTCTATTTCTAATTATTAGACTAACTTCTTAATCTAGAGCAAAAACGAAAAAGCATAGAGTGGGGGTGCGAAAATTAAATGTTAGGCTGCCGTTAGTTGCAAGAAAAACGGTGTGGGTATATAGAGTATTTTGGACTAAAATAAAACAAAGCCTCAAAAGAAAATATATACAAGATTAAAACAAAATCTTTCTTTTTATTTATTAATTTATTATTATTATTATCCCGTTATTATTATTATTTAGACAAAGAAAAAAACCAAAGAAAAAACTTATTTATTTTTTATTTTTTTATTTTTGACCTTTTTTTGAAAAAATGAATTGTTATTATTTATTCTATTATTTATTTAGCCGGACGAAATTGGGTGTTGACAGCTGCCCCTCTTTACTTAGATTTTGCTTGATAATATGAGAATTTTACATTTTCATATTCTCAAAGAAATATAAGTAA